>Ga0169931_10007417_pt1 | contig 16254 bp, 15 predicted proteins | sample Kivu_15m_20L_FD_129675 | JGI IMG/M metagenome (GOLD analysis project Ga0169931, IMG submission 129675) | Freshwater microbial communities from Lake Kivu, Western Province, Rwanda to study Microbial Dark Matter (Phase II) - Kivu_15m_20L... | ecosystem: Environmental > Aquatic > Freshwater > Lake...
CGCCGATCCGGGTGCGGCCGCGCCGGCCGCCGGCTCGGGCGGTCCGGGCGACCGGGCACCGGTCGAACCCGAGCTGCTGCCGGGGTGACCGGGCCGGCGCGACCGGCGGCAACGGCGGGCGACGACCGGCCGCATTCATGCCGCCGGTCCGCCGCCGCAGTCCGTCCGGCTCCGCGTGCTGCCGGCCGCGCGCAGAACCCGGGGACGCTCCCGCGACGAGGCGTCCGCACCGTGGACCCGGCGGGCACGATGGCCCGGAGTCGGGCCGGGACCTCCGTCCGGTCGGACACCGGCAGTACTGCGTACACACGGTGCGTGCGGTCGCCGATGCCTTAGTCGGAGCGCTCTCCGATACTCGCCGGCCGGCGAGTTGCCCCGCGCCAAGACCTCTGGAGATCGCGATGACCGTCCGGACCCCGAGCGTGCGAGACCCCGAAACGATCGACGCCGCGGCCGCGCTGCGGGTCGTGCCCGCATCGCTGCGGCCCGAGTGCGCCGGGCGCGGAGCGTCGGCACGGGCGGGTCGCGATGACTGACCCGCCCAGACGCGGCCGGCGACCCGCGGCCGGAGCGGCCCGCGCACCTCGCGCCGGTAGCGACGGGGCGGGCCGCGGCAGCGCCGCCGCCGAGGCGATCGAGGCGCGGTTGCGCACCGGGCTGTCGCAGGAGGCGTTCTCCCGCCTGATCGGGGTGTCGGTGCGCACGCTGCAGGACTGGGAGCAGGGACGACGCGAGCCCACGGGGGCCGCACGAATGCTGCTGCGGGTCGCCTGCACGTACCCGGACGTGCTGGTGAAGCTGGCCCGCTGAGCGTAACCCGGACCGGCTGTCGCGCGGGTCGGGCCGCGCGCGGCGGCACCCGGGTGCCGGCCGATCCGATCAGCCGCCGCGCCGCGCGCCCGGCGCCCGCGGCGGACGCGGCGCCGGCTCGGCGGCGAGCGCGTCGGCCGGCCACCGGCGCAGCAGCTCGCGCATCCGCTGCGGCGACGCGTCCAGCCACGCGTCGTAGTCGCCCTCGTCGAGCACCACGACCATCCGCTTCTCGTCGTCCGGCGCGTGGAAGCGCCGCATCAGGTCGTGCCCGTCGGCGTTGACGGTCAGCATCGTGAACGACAGCAGCTCGGCGCCGTCCGGTGCGCGCCACGTTCCCCACAGCCCGGCCAGACCCATCGGCGCGCCGTCGCCGCGCGCGATCCGCCATCGCACCGCACGGCCGCTCTCCCAGCAGGGCTCGAAGATCGCCTCGGCGGGCACGATCGCCCGCCGGCCCTGCCGCCAGGCATCGCGAAAGCTCGGCTTGTCGGCAACGGTCTCGGCGCGGGCGTTGTAGGTGCGCCGCCCGATCGTCGGATCCTTCGACCAGAACGGAACCAGGCCGAACAGCCCGATCGCCGCCTCGCGCTCGTGCCCGGGTGCGGTCCGCGCGCGGCGCACGAACGGCGCCGCATAGCCGGGCCAGGTCTCGCCGGGCACCGGGCCCGCGGCCGCCACCCCGAAGTGACGCAGCAGCCGCTGCGGATCGGTGACCGGGACGTAGTTCGCACACATCGCCGGGTCAGAGCAGACCGCGCGCCGCGAGGTTGCGCATCAGCGCGCCGATGCCGAAGGTCCAGGGCTCGCACTCGTGCGTGGGCCGGATCCGGTTGACCAGCGCACCCAGCCGCGGCGCGGCGATCGTCACCCGGTCGCCGGTGGCGTGCGTGAAGCCCTGCCCGGGCGCGCCGCGATCCTCGGTGGGTGCGAACATCGTGCCCAGGAACAGCAGCACGCCGTCCGGGTACTGGTGGTGGGGCCCGATCAGCTGGGCCACGAGCTCGAGCGGATCGCGGCTGATCCGCGCGAGCGACGACTCGCCGTGCAGCACGAAGCCGTCGGGGCCGTCGACGCGCAGCGACACCGTGGTGGCGCGCAGTTCGTCCAGCGCGAAGTGCGCGTCGAACAGCCGCACGAACGGCCCGAGCGCGCACGACGCGGTGTTGTCCTTGGCCTTGCCGAGCAGCAGCGCCGAGCGGCCCTCGACGTCGCGCAGATTCACGTCGTTGCCGAGCATGGCGCCGACGATCGCGCCCGCCGGGGAGACCGTCAGCACCACCTCGGGCTCCGGATTGTTCCAGCTCGACATCGGGTGCACGCCCGCGTCCATGCCGGTGCCGACCGCCGACATCGGCGGGGCCTTGGTGAAGATCTCCGCGTCCGGCCCGATGCCCACCTCCAGGTAGGGGCTCCAGGCGCCCTGCTCGACCAGCACCCGCTTGAGCGCCATCGCGGCCTCCGACCCCGGGCGCAGCCGCGACAGGTCCTCGCCGATCAGCCGGCGCACCTCGGCGCGCAGGGCCGCGGCCGCGTCCGCGTGGCCGCGAGCGCGCTCCTCGATCACGCGCTCGAGCATCGACACCGCGAAGGTGACGCCGGCGGCCTTGACCGGCTGAAGGTCCACCGGCGCGAGCAGCCACGGCCGGGTTGCGTCGCGCAGCTGCGGCGGCGTGTTGTCGAGCAGCGCCTGCAGCGCGCCGATCGGCTCGCCGCCCGCAGCCCGCAGCGCGGCCGCGGGGTCGGGGCGCCCGCACAGGTCGCTCACCGTCGGGAACGTGCCGGTGACGTCGATCACCTGGCGGTCGCGCACCGCGACCACCGACGGCCCGCCCGCCTCGGGGCGCCACGCGCGGCCGACCAGCACCGCCCGGTCGGCGTCCTGCGGCAGGGTGCTGGACGCGTCCAGCGCGATTCTCGGAACGCGGGTCATCGGAGCGGCCATCCGGAGGGGCGAGATCGCAGACGATTCTAGCCCGGCCGGCACCGGGCCGATCCGCACCCGCCGCCTACAATCGCGCCGATGTCGCGTCCCCGAGCCGCTCACGGCGGGCGCCGGACCACCGCGTGGCGGGTGCACGCGCGGGCCTGGCGGATCCGCGCCGCCGGCTGGTCCGCCACCACGCGCGGCCTGCTGTGGGCGCTCGCCGCGGGGCTGCTGTTCACGGTCGGCAACGCGACGATGCGAGCGCTGACGCTCGAGATCCACCCGATGCAGGCGCTGTTCCTGCGCTATGCGATCGGCGTGGCGCCGTTCCTGCCGCTGCTCGCTCGGGTCGGCCCGCGCGGGCTCAGGCCGGGCCCGATCCGCGGCCAGCTGTGGCGGGCGGCACTGCACTGCGCCGGCCTGGTCCTGTGGTTCCTCGCGCTGCCGCACCTGCCGCTGGCCGACATGACCGCGATCAGCTTCACCGGGCCGCTGTTCATCATGATCGGCGCCGCATGGTTCCTGCGCGAACCGATGAGTGCGGCGCGCTGGATCGCGGTGCTCGCCGGCTTCATCGGCGTGCTGGTCGTGGTCGGTCCGAGCCTGACCGGGTCGGGCGGCTGGTGGAGCCTGGTGATGCTCGCCTCCGCGCCGATGTTCGCCGCGTCGTTCCTGGTCACCAAGGTGCTGACCCGCAACGCGTCGGCATCGGCGATCACGTTCTGGCAGACGCTGCTGATCGCCGTACTGGCGCTGCCGCTCGCGCTGCCGTTCTGGACCTGGCCGCACGCCGGCGTCTGGCTGGTGGCGATCGTCGGCGGCGTTGCGGGCACCGTGGGCCACTACTGCCTCACGCGTTCGTTCGCATCCACCGACATCTCGGCCACCCAGTCGGTGAAGTTCGTCGACCTGGTGTGGGCGGCGCTCGCCGGCTGGCTGGTGTTCGGCGACCCGCTGCATCCGACGACCTTCGTCGGCGGGGCGGTGATCGTCGCGGCGATCGCGCTGCTGTCGCGCTACGAGCGGCGCTCCGCGCGCGGCTAGCCCGGCGATTTGCGGGGCCGCGACCCCGCTGCTACCCTGCGGCCTCCCGAGCGCCGCCCCGGGCGCCGTGTGCGCGGGCGACGCCCGGTCGCCTCGGGCGGGTCCGCCGCCCGGCCCGAGCGTCCGAAGCTCGCCGACGCCCCTGCCGAGCCATGCCCGCCGACCGAACCGCCGCCGCGCGCCCCGCCCCCGTCCGTCCGATCCGCCGGCTGCTGATCGCCAATCGTGGCGAGGTCGCGATCCGGATCGCCCGCGCCGCCGCGGAGCTCGGCATCGCGACCGTGGCGGTGCATGCGCGCGACGACGCGCTCGCGCTGCACACCCGCACGGCCGACCGGGCGCACCCGCTGGCCGGCGACGGACCGGCGGCGTACCTGAACGCCGCGGCGATCGTGGCGGCCGCGCGCGAGGCGGAATGCGACGCGATCCACCCGGGCTACGGCTTCCTGTCGGAGAGCGCCTCGTTCGCGCAGCGCTGCGCCGACGCCGACCTGGTGTTCGTCGGACCGCACGCGACCACGCTCGCGCTGTTCGGCGACAAGGGCGCGGCGCGGGCGCACGCGCTGCGCTGCGGCGTGCCGGCGCTCTCGGGCACCGAGCGGGCGACCACGATCGACGAGGCGCGCGCGTTCCTCGCGCGGCTGGGTGCGGGCGGCGCGATGATGGTCAAGGCGCTCGCCGGCGGCGGCGGCCGCGGCATCCGGGAGGTGCGCGCGCCCGAGGCGCTGGAGGACGCGTGGGCGCGGTGCGCGTCCGAGGCGCGCGCGGCGTTCGGCGACGACGCGCTCTACGTCGAGCAGCTGATGCCGCACGCGCGGCACGTCGAGGTGCAGGTCGCCGGCGACGGCTCGGCCGCGGTGCACCTGTGGGAGCGCGAGTGCAGCCTGCAGCGGCAGCGCCAGAAGCTGATCGAGATCGCCCCGGCGCCGGGGCTCGCGCCCGGGGTGCGCGACCGGCTGCTCGCGTTCGCGCTGAAGATGGCGCGCGAGGCCAGGCTCGTCAATCTGGCCACGGTCGAGTTCCTGGTCGACGCCGAGGGCGCCGGCCGCAACGACGGCGCGATCGCGTTCGTCGAGGCCAATGCGCGGCTCCAGGTCGAGCACACCGTGACCGAGGAGCTGCTCGGCATGGACCTGGTGCAGCTGCAGCTGCAGCTCGCGCAGGGCGCCACGCTCGCGCAGCTCGGTCTGGTGCGCCCGCCCGCGCTGCGGACGGGCTGCGTGCTGCAGGCGCGCATCAACCTGGAGACGATGGCACCCGACGCCACCGCCCGGCCGGCGGCCGGCACGATCACCGCCTACGAGCTGCCGTCGGGCCGCGGGGTCCGCGTCGACGGCGCGGGCTACGCCGGGCTGCGCACCGGGCTGCGCTACGACGCGCTGCTCGCCAAGCTGATCGTGCGGGCGGACTCGGGCGGGCTGGCGGCCGCGTGCGCGAAGGCGCGCCGCGCGCTGGACGAGTGCCGCATCGAGGGCGTCGACACGAACCTGCCGTTCCTCGCCGCGGTGGTGGACGCGCCCGACGTGCGCGCGGGGCGGCTGCACACGCGGTTCGTCGACGACCGGATCGACGCGCTGCTCGCGTACGCGGCGGGCGCGGCGCCGCGGCGGTACGTGACCGGGGCCGATGCGGCCGCGGGCGCCGCGGCGGGCGCGATGGCGGCGTCCGCCCCGGGGTCCGCGGGCGCGGACGACGCCGCACGGGCCGGCGGGGCCCGTGCCGACGGCGCCCTCGCCGAGGGTGAATTCGTCGGCGGTGAGCTCTCCTCGAGGGTGCCGGTCGCCGCGCCGATCCAGGGTACGGTGCTGTCGGTGGCGGTCGCCGACGGCGACGCGGTGCGCGCCGGCCAGACGCTGGTGGTGCTCGACGCGATGAAGATGGAGCACCCGGTGCCCGCACCCCGGGCCGGCCGCATACGGGGCCTGGCGGCGGCGCCGGGCGACACCGTGGCCGAGCGCACGGTGCTCGCGTGGCTCGAGCCGGACGACGACGCCGCGCTCGCCGCACCCGAGGACGCGCCCGAGGCCCCGGACACCGTCCGCGCCGACCTCGCCGAGGTGCTCGCCCGCCAGGCCGCCACCCGCGACGCGGCGCGACCCGAGGCGGTCGCGAAGCGGCACGCCGCGGGGCGCCGCACCGCGCGCGAGAACCTGGAGGCGGTGTGCGACCCGGGCTCGTTCGTCGAGCACGGATCGCTGGTGGTCGCGGCCCGCCGCGGCCGGATGTCCGAGGACGCGCTGATCGCGCGCACGCCGGCCGACGGCCTGGTCTGCGGCCTCGGCCGGGTCAACGGGGAGCACTTCCCGGACGAGCGCGCGCGCGTGCTGGCGATGGCCTACGACTACACCGTGCTCGCCGGCACGCAGGGCCAGAAGAACCACGAGAAGAAGGATCGGATGCTCGAGCTCGCCCACCGGCTGCGGCTGCCGGTGGTGCTGTTCGCCGAGGGCGGCGGCGGCCGGCCGGGCGAGACCGACCGCGTGATCGCGGCGCAACTGAACTCGCGCGCCTTCGAGCTGTTCGGCCGGCTCTCGGGGCTGGTGCCGCTGGTGGGCGTGGTGAGCGGGCGCTGTTTCGCGGGCAACGCGGTGCTCGCCGGCTGCTGCGACGTGATCGTCGCGACGCGGGACGCGAACCTCGGCATGGGCGGGCCCGCGATGATCGAGGGCGGCGGCCTGGGCAGCTTCGCGCCCGAACAGGTCGGCCCGATGTCCGACCAGGTGCCCAACGGCGTGGTCGACGTGCTGGTGGACGACGAGGCGCAGGCCGCGGCGGTCGCGCGCCGCTACCTGTCGTACTTCCAGGGACCGGTGTCCGGCTGGCGCTGCGCCGACCCGCGGGCGCTGCGCGCGCTGGTGCCGCAGAACCGTCTGCGGGTGTACGACGTGCGCACCGTGGTCGAGACGCTGTTCGACGAGGGCTCGGTGCTCGAGCTGCGGCCCGCGTTCGGTCCGGGCATGGTCACCGCGCTCGCGCGCATCGAGGGCCGGCCGGTCGCGGTGATCGCGAACAATCCGATGCACCTGTCGGGGGCGATCGACTCGGCCGGCGCCGACAAGGCCGCCCGGATGATGCAGCTGGCCGACGCGTTCGACCTGCCGATCGTCACGCTGATCGACACCCCGGGCAACATGGTCGGGCCGCAGGCCGAGACCACGGCGCTGGTGCGCCACTGCTGCCGGCTGTACGTGACCGGCGCGAGCCTCACGGTGCCGCTGGTGAGCGTGGTGCTGCGCAAGGGCTACGGGCTGGGAGCGCAGGGCATGGCCGGCGGCTCGTTCGCCGCGCCGCTGCGGATCGTCTCGTGGCCGACCGGCGAATTCGGCGGCATGGGGCTGGAAGGCGCGGTGAAGCTCGCGTGGCGCAACGAGCTCGCCGCGATCTCGGACCCGGCCGAACGCCGCGCCGAGTACGAGCGCCGCGTCGCGCAGCTGTACGGGCGCGGCCGCGCGCTGTCGACCGCGTCGCTGTTCGAGATCGACGACGTGATCGACCCGGCGGACACGCGCCGCACGATCGTCGAGGCGCTGCGCGCGGCGCCGCCGCCGGCACCGCGCGCGGGCAAGAAGCGCGCGTGCGTGGACACCTGGTGAGCGCCCCACCGATGCCGCTCGAGGCGGTCCGCGCGCTGCTGCGCGGCGCCGGCGCCGCACCGGTCCACGAGCGCCACCTGCTCGGGCGCTGGCTGCACGCGGATGCGCTCGACGCGCCGTACCGAGGCGACCCCGGGTTCCTGCCGCGGCGGCTGCGCGATGCGCTGCCGGCGATCGGTGCGGCGCTGGACGGACTCGCGCAGGTGCACTCGCGGCACCCGGCCGCCGACGGCGCCGAGCGGCTGCTGCTGGCGCTCGCCGACGGCCGCACGGTCGAGGCCGTGCGCCTGCCGCGGGGCGGGCTGTGCGTGTCCTCGCAGGTGGGCTGCGCGGTCGGCTGCCTGTTCTGCGCCACCGGACGCGACGGGCTCGCACGGCAGCTCGGCGCTGCGGAGATCGCGGCCCAGGTGGTCGCGGCCCGCCGGCTCGGTCCGGTGGACCGGGTGGTGTTCATGGGCATGGGCGAGCCGGCGCACAACCTCGAGGCGGTGCTGGAGGCGATCGCGCTGCTCGGTACGCACGGCGGCCTCGCGCGCGGCCGGATGGTGTTCTCGACGGTCGGCGACCGGCGGGCCTTCGAGCGGCTGCGCGCCGCTGCGGTGCGCCCGGCGCTCGCGCTGTCGCTGCACGCCACCGACGCGGCGCTGCGCGCGCGCCTGCTGCCGCGTGCGCCGCGGATCGCGCCCGACGAGCTGGTGGCGCTCGCCGACGCGTGCGCGCGCGCGAGCCGCGTGCCGCTGCTGGTGCAGTGGACGCTGCTCGACGGCGTCAACGACGACCCGCGCGAGGCGGATCCGCTCGCCGCGCTGCTCGCCGGCCGGCGCGCGATCGTCAACCTGATCCCGTGGAACCCGGGCGAGGCGCTGCCGTTCGCGCGGCCTTCGGCGGCGCGCGCGGTCGCCTTCGTGCGTGCGCTGCGCGCCCGCGGCGTGGTGGCCACGCTGCGCTGGTCGGCCGCGCAGCAGGTCGACGGCGGCTGCGGCCAGCTGCGGGCACGCGCTCCGTTTCCGGTGCCGGTGGCGGCGGCCTGAGCCCGGCCGCCGAGCGGGGACGGCCCGGTGCGCGACGCGCGTCAGCCGGTGCGCTTGCGTCCGATCCGGGTCTCGCGCCCGGCCAGCAGGTTGGCGACGTTGGCCCGGTGGCGCAGCAGCAGCAGCGCGCTCATCACGACCAGCACGGCGAGCACCCCGTCGGCACCGGCGAGCAGCAGGTAGTACGCCGGCGCGAACACCGCCGACACCAGCGCGGCGAGCGACGAATACCGGAAGAACACCGCGATCGTCACCCAGGTCGCGAGCGTGGCCAGCCCGAGCCAGGGCGACAGCGCGATCAGCACGCCGGCGGCGGTCGCCACGCCCTTGCCGCCCCGGAAACCGTGGAACACCGGGAGCAGGTGGCCGACGAACGCAGCCAGCCCGACCGCGGCGAGGGTCGCGTCGGAGAAGCCGAAGCGCTCCGCGAGCGCCCGGGCGAGCAGCACCGCGACCGCGCCCTTCGCGGCGTCGCCCACCAGCGTCGCGAGCGCCGCCGCGCGGTTGCCCGAGCGCAGCACGTTGGTCGCGCCCGGATTGCCCGAGCCGTAGCTGCGCGGATCGGCGAGACCCATCACCCGGCTGACGACCACCGCGAACGACACCGAGCCGATCAGATAGGCGATCGCGATCGCGGCGATCGCGGGCAGCGCGTCCATGGGGTCTCCGCGGGGCAGGCTCGTCAGTCGGCGAGCGCGCAGTCTACCGGCACCGCGCGCAGCAGGTCGACCAGCACCGCGGGCTCCAGCCCGAGCAGGTAGCCGCGGCCCCCGCCGTTGATCCAGATCCGGGGCAGCGCGAGCACGCCGCGCTCGACGTAGACCGGCAGCGCCTTGCGGGTGCCGAACGGCGACGTGCCGCCGACCTGGTAGCCGGTGTGCCGCTGCGCGACCTTCGGGTCGCACGGGGCGATCGACTTGCGCTGCGCCTGGCGCGCGAGGTTCCTGGTGGAGACCTTGCGGTCGCCGTGCATCAGCACCAGCAGCGGCCGGGCGGACTCGTCCTGCATCACCAGCGTCTTCACCACCGCGTGCTCGTCCAGCCCGAGCTGGCGGGCCGACTCGGCGGTGCCGCCGTGCTCGACGTAGTCGTACGGATGCTCGGTGAACGCGACCCGATGGCGCCTGAGCAACGCGGTGGCGGGGGTCTCGGAGACGTGCTTCGCGGCCATGCGCCGATGATAGCGGCGGCGCGCGCGGTCACGGCGGCGAACGGGACGCGGGGTCCGCAGGGACTTCCGGCGGGCCCCGGTGATCCGGCGGAACCGGCGACGCCGACGGGCGCATCAGCGCCAACGCCCGGGCACGCCCCGTCAGGCGAGCAGGCCGCGGGTGCGCGCGAACACCCGCGCCAGACCGAGCAGCGCGTCGACGTTCGGCGTGTCCACGCCCACGCGCCGGCCCATCTCGCTCACCGCGCCGACCAGCGCATCCAGCTCGATCGGGCGGTTCGCCTCGACGTCCTGGAGCATCGACGTGCGCACCGCGCCGATCCGGCGCGTGACCACGTGGCGCTCCTCGGGCGTCATCGCGATCTGCAGGCCGAGCCGCTCGCCGATCGCACGCGCCTCGAGCATCGCGTCGGACGCGAAGCGGCGCACCAGCGGGTCGTCGAGCAGCACGTCCAGCGTCGCACCGGTGAGCGCCGACAGCGGGTTCATCGTCATGTTGCCCCACAGCTTGAGCCACACCTCGAGCTCGATGCGGGGGGTCGCGTCGACCTGCATGCCGCCGGCGCGCAGCATCGCGGCGATCGCCTCGAGCCGCGCGGTCGACGCGCCGCCCGGCTCGCCGACGATCAGCCGGTCGAACCGCGCGAGCTGCACGACGCCGGGCTCGGGCACGGACGACGACAGGTGCGTGACCGCGCCGATCACGCGCTCGTCCGGGATCGCCCGCGCCAGCGCGCCGCCCGGGTCGGTAGCATCCAGCCGCAGGTCGCGCCAGGGGGCGGCCAGGCCGTGGAAGAACCACCACGGCACGCCGTTCATCATCGACACGACGGTCGTGTCCGGTCCGAGCAGCGGAGCGATCGACGCCGGCACCGAGGGCAGCGCGGTGGTCTTCACGGTCAGCAGCACGACGTCCTGCGCACCGAGCTCGGCCGCGCGGTCGCTCGCCGGCAGCGGCACCGCGCGACCGGCATCGCCGGGCGACTCGCGCAGCACCAGCCCGCGCCGGCGCAGCGCCGCCAGCGTCGCGCCGCGGGCGAGCGCACTCACCGCCACCCCGCCTTCGGCCAGCCGGTGCGCGATCAGGCCGCCGACCGCCCCCAGTCCGAGCACGCAGACCTTCATCGTGGCGCCCACCTCAGACGACCGGGAACACCGCGTTGATCTGGCCGGTGCCCGAGCTCGGGAAGTAGGGCGTGATCACCTCGGCCGGCCGGTCGTAGCCGGTCCAGCCGAGCAGCCCGAGCAGCATCGCGGTGTCGTGCATGCCGCCCTCGCCGATGCAGCGCTCGGCGTACTGCGGCAGCATCCGGATGAAGGTCGTCCAGTCGCCCTGCTTCCAGAGCTCGACCACGCGCAGGTCCACCTGGCGGAAGAACTCGTCGCTGATCTCGTGCATCGACGCCTCGGGACTGCCGTTGTCGTTGAAGCGGTGCGACAGCGACCCGCTCGCGAACACCGCGACCGTCCCGTCGAAGCGCCGCTCGATCGCGCGGCGCACCGACGCGCCGAAGCGCGCGCTGTCCTCGAGCCGGTGCCAGGCGCACCAGGCGGCCACCGACACCACCTTGAAGCGCTGGTCGGCGTTCATGTAGCGCATCGGCACCAGCGTGCCGTACTCCAGCTCGAGCGTGGTCGCGTCGTGCGCGCGGGTGAACGTGCCGTCGGCGCTCGCCTGCTCGGCGATCGCGCGGCCGAGCACCGGGTCGCCCGGATACGCGTACGGCATGTTCCGGATGAAGTGCGGCAGCTCGTTGCTGGTGTAGGTGCCCTCGAAGCGCGGCGCGCAGTTGACGTGGTAGCCGGCGTTGACCAGCCAGTGCACGTCGAACACCACGATCGTGTCGACGCCGAGCGCGCGGCATCGGCGGCCGATCTCGTGGTGACCGTCGATCGCCGCCTGCCGGCAGCCCTGGTGCGGGCCGGGGTGCTCGGAGATGTACATCGACGGCACGTGGGTGATCTTGGCGGCGAGCGCGAGCGTGCCCATGTCAGACCCCCAGACGCGGCACCGCGTGGCTGCCGAGCGCGAGCGCGACGTTCTTCGTTTCCATGTAGAAGTCGAAGCTGTAGTCGCCGCCGTCGCGGCCGATGCCGCTCGCCTTCATGCCCCCGAACGGCGTCGGCAGGTGGCGCACGTTCTCCGAGTTCACCCAGATCATGCCGGCGTCCAGCGCCAGCGCGACCCGGTTCGCGCGGCCGGCGTCGCCGGTCCACAGGTAGCCGGCCAGCCCGTAGCGCACGTCGTTGGCGATCCGGATCGCGTCCGCCTCGTCGTCGAACGGCAGCACGGTGAGCACGGGCCCGAAGATCTCCTCCTGCGCGATGCGCATCGACGGGGTCGCGCCGGTGTACAGCGTGGGCTGCACGAACTGTCCGCCGGCGGGCAGTCCGGGCCCCTCGGCGCGGCCGCCTCCGACCGCGACCGCGGCACCCTCGGCCCGGGCGATCGCCTCGTAGGACAGCACCTTGTCCAGGTGGCGCGCGTGCACCAGCGGCCCGACCTCGGTGGCCGGATCGAGCGGGTGACCCACCTTCAGCCGCCGCACGCGCTCGGCCAGCCGAGCGACGAACGCGTCGTGGATCGAGCGCTGCACCAGCAGCCGCGACGACGACGTGCAGCGCTCGCCGTTCAGGCTGTAGATCATGAACACGACCGCGTCCAGCGCCCGGTCGAGGTCGGCGTCGTCGAACACGATCACCGGGTTCTTGCCGCCGAGCTCCAGGTGCACGCGCTTGAGCGTGGGTGCGCCCTGCGCCATGATCAGCCCGCCGGTGCGCGACTCGCCGATGAATGCGGTGGCGCGGATCTCCGGCTGCTCGGTGAGCGTGCGGCCGGCGGTCTCGCCCAGCCCGTTGACCAGGTTCGCGACGCCGGGCGGCAGGCCGGCCTCGTGCAGGATCTCGATCAGCAGCCACGCGCTGAGCGGGCTCCACTCGGCCGGCTTGTGCACCACCGTGCAGCCGGCCGCGAGCGCGGGCGCGATCTTCCAGGTCGACAGCATGAAGGGCGTGTTCCACGGCGTGATCACCGCGACCGGACCGACCGGCTGGCGCACCGTGTAGTTCAGGTGGGTGTCGGTCGGCAGCGACAGGCCGTTGGCGGCGTCGGGCGCGCGGTCGGCGAAGAACCGGAAGTTCTCCGCGCCGCGCAGCGCGGCCTTGCTCATGAAGCGCCACGCCTGGCCGGTGTCCATGCACTCGAGCAGCGCGATCTCTTCGGCGCGCGCCTCGATCGCGTCGGCGATCCGGTGCAGCAGCCGGCGGCGCTCGGCGCCGGGCACCGCGCGCCACCCGGCGAACGCGCGCTGCGCGGCGCGCGCCGCACGCGTGACCTCGGCCCCGGTCGCGTCGGTGACACGCGCGAGCAGGCGGCCGTCGACCGGCGACCGGTTCTCGAAGACCTCGCCCTCGCCCGCGACCGGACGGCCGTCGACGAAATGACCCAGCGGCTCGGCCGTGAAGCGCGCGAGCGCCTGCTCGGCCCGGGCGAGCTGCGACGACAGCGACGCGCTCATGGACGCTCCCTGCCCGCGCGGCGGGCCTCGACGTAGTCGTGAAGGTTGTTGCGCTTGAAGTTCAGCACCGGGTCGATCTCCTGGACCTCGAACGAGATCGCGAGTGGCGAGACCGCCTGCAGCGGTGCGAGCGCCGCGCACAGCGCGTCGAAGACGCGCTGGCCGGCGGCCTGGCGGACTTCGAGCGTGCGCCCGTGGCCGATGCGCAGCGTCACGTGCACGAACGCGTTGTCCGGATGACCGTCGGCGATCAGGTAGTCGGTGCGCGCCACCGCGCGCGTGCGGGTGCCGCCGAAGGGGAAGACGCCGGTGGCGATCGCCGCCTCGTGCAGCGTGTGCAGCAGCCCGGGCAGGTCCACCCGCGGCCGCAGGTTGGCCGAGTACTCGACGACGATGTGCGGCATCCGGTTCCTCCACAGGCGTGGGCGCGGCCGCGGCGCCGGCGCGCCAGCCGCGCAAGGCGCCACCGGTTGCCCGGCGTTTCGTTGACATGTTAACGTGTTCCGCAGTGCCGGTAAGGGGCCGCGCGATGAAACTGGTGTCCTACGAGCAGGGCGGGCGCGAACGCTGGGGCGCCGTGGTCGGCGAACACGACGCGCTCGTGGTCGACCTGCAGGCGCGGCTCGCCGGCATCGACTCGCTGCATGCGCTGCTCGCCGCCGACGCGCTCGACCGCGCGCGCGAGGCGCTCGTGCATGCCGCGCCCGATCACGCGCTCGCCGACGTGCGGCTGCGCAAGCCGCTGGCGCGGCCGGGCCGGATCGTCTGCGTGGGCGTCAACTACGCCGACCGCAACGAGGAGTACAAGGACGGATCCGAGCGGCCGAAGTGGCCGAGCCTGTTCATGCGCTCGCCGGGCTCGCTGGTGGCGCACGGCGAGCCGCTGCTGCGTCCGCCGGAATCGGTCCAGCTCGACTACGAGGGCGAGATCGCGATCGTGATCGGCCGCGCGGGCCGGCGCATCGCGCGCGAGCGTGCGGCCGCGCATGTCGCCGGGCTCACCTGCATGAACGAGGGCACCGTCCGGGACTGGCTGCGGCACGGCAAGTTCAACGTCACGCAGGGCAAGAACTTCGAGTCGAGCGGCGCGCTCGGCCCGTGGCTGGTGACCGCCGATGCGTTCGACGGCTTCGGCGACCTGCGGGTCAGCACGCGGGTCAACGGCGAACTGCGCCAGGACGACAGCACCGCCCGACTGATGTTCCCGTTCGACGCACTGATCGCGTACCTGTCGACGTTCATGCGGCTGGAGCCGGGCGACGTGATCGCCACCGGCACGCCCACCGGCGCCGGCGCACGGTTCGATCCGCCGAGGTGGCTGGTGCCGGGAGACCGGGTCGAGGTCACCGTGAGCGGGGTGGGCACGCTGTCGAACCCGGTCGCCGACGAGGCCGCGTGACGCGAGCGGCCCCACCCCGCGCACGCGCGCCCGCAGGCCCGCGCAGCCCCGCAGCCGCGCCGATCCGCGATTTCTCGCAGTCGCTGCCGATGCTGCTGCTGCGCTGCCACCAGGCGGTGATGGCCCAGTTCCGGCCGGTGCTGCGCGCGCACCGGATCACCGAGCAGCAGTGGCGCGTGCTGCGCGCGCTCGCCTCGGTCGAGGAGGCACGGATCACCCGTCTGGCCGAGCTCACGCTGATCAGCAAGCCCAGCCTGTCGCGGCTGCTGCCGGCGCTGGCGGCGCGGGCGCTGGTCGTCAGCGCCCCGAGCGCGAACGACGCGCGCGGCATCAGCGTTCGGATCGCACCGGCCGGCCGCGCGCTGATCCGCACCGTGGGGCCGCACTCCGAGGCGCGCTACCGGGCGATCAGCGACGCGGTCGGCCCGGCGGCGCTCGCCGGGCTGTACACGCTGCTGCCCCGGGTCGCGCGGCGCCTGGAGGATCACGCACCGCGCGGATGATGGCGCGCGTGCAGCGCCTTCAGGCGTTCGCGCGCGACGTGCGTGTAGATCTGCGTGGTCGAGATGTCGGCATGCCCGAGCAGCATCTGCACCACCCGCAGGTCGGCGCCGTGGTTGAGCAGATGCGTCGCGAACGCATGCCGCAGCGTGTGCGGCGACAGCGGCGCGATCACGCCGGCGGTGCGGGCGTGGCGCCTGATCAGCGTCCAGAACATCTGCCGGGTCATCGGGCCGCCGCGTGCGGTGACGAACAGCGCGTCGCTCACCCGCGCGCCGAGCAACGCGCCGCGCCCCTCGCGCAGCCACCGCTCGATCCAGTCGCGCGCCGGCTCGCCGAGCGGCACCAGCCGCTCCTTGCCGCCCTTGCCGGTCACCCGCACCACCGCGTCGACCCGCGACAGCGCGAGCGTCGGCAGCCCGACCAGCTCGGACACGCGCAGGCCGGTCGCGTACAGCGTCTCGAGCATCGCGCGGTCGCGCAGGCCCAGCGGCGTCCCGGCGTCGGGCGCGGCCAGCAGCGCGTCGACCTGCGCCTCGGTCAGCGCACCCGGAAAGCGCGGCGGCTGGCGGGCCGCCGCGATCCGCACGGTCGGGTCGTCGCGCCGGCGGCCCTCGCGCAGCAGCCACCGGAAGAAGCGGCGGAACACCGTCAGCCGGCGGTTCGCGCTCGAGGGGCGCGACGCCGCGTGGCGGTCGGCGACGTAGGACTGCAGGTCGTGCTCGGTCGCCGACAGCAGCGTCCGGCCTCGCCCGTCGAGCCAGCGGGCGAGCAGCGCCAGATCGCGCCGGTAGGCGGTGAGCGTGTTGCGCGTGAGGCCGTCCTCCAGCCACAGCGCGTCGGTGAAACCGAGCAGCGCGTCGCGGTCGGCCGCGTCGGGCGGCTGGGCGGCGACGGCACGTGCCGGCGCGGCGGGCAGGGCAGCGGGTCGGGACACCGCGCGACGTCCGGGGTCTCGTGACGGCGCCCGACTATAGCGGAAGCGGGTGCGCGCGCGCCGGTCGCGCCGGTCGCGCCGGTCGCGCCGGTCTCGCCGTTCGCGGCGGCGGGGCGGCGGCGGGGCGGCGGCGGGGCGGCGGCGGGGCGGCGAGTGGCCGCCGGTCGCGCGGCGGATCAGGGCGTCGGAGGCGGCGTCGGCCCCGCCGCGGCGGTCGCGGGCGCGCCGGGTGCGGCTCCGTGGCGCGCGAGCGCCCAGCGCACGTGCTCGGCCACCAGCGGCGACGGATCGTGCTCGCGCGCGCGCAGCGCGGCGAGCACCGC
>Ga0169931_10007418_pt1 | contig 16253 bp, 10 predicted proteins | sample Kivu_15m_20L_FD_129675 | JGI IMG/M metagenome (GOLD analysis project Ga0169931, IMG submission 129675) | Freshwater microbial communities from Lake Kivu, Western Province, Rwanda to study Microbial Dark Matter (Phase II) - Kivu_15m_20L... | ecosystem: Environmental > Aquatic > Freshwater > Lake...
GAATTCCCTGGTAAAAACCCTGCGCTCTCTGGCCATTGCAACCACCCCCTCACCTGAAACTCGGACTTCACACGATCTTAACTCACTGTCCAATTTGGTGGGACCAGACCAAATTGCCCCCTCCCGCCGCGGGAGGGGTATGGGGTGGGTGCAAATTCAACCCTGAAGGGGTTGTATTTCTTAGCCTAGGGCAAGGTGAGCTCAACGAACCGCCGCCCTAGGCAGCAGAACCGTCCCTCCAAATTCAAAAACCTTCACCCCTCAACCCAGCCGGAACCCCCACCCCCCGGCCCCGCCCAAGGTCCATCCACCGTGCCCCACAACCAACCATCCCCTCATTTGCCCCCGCACCGTTACCCCAACCCGCTCAAAATCCACCACTCCAAGCCACCAGGCCTTTATCCTGGCACCCAACAATCCACTTCTATTGAAAACAGCAAACCATCAAGCCAATCGTCAGACATCCCTTCCATTTCGGGGGCTGCTCACCCATGCCCAAATCCAACCCGGCGAATGCGCCAGGCAATTAAATCAACCGGTTCTCCAAAGCCCCTTCCCAACTGGTTTTCCCCCATCTTTTGGGTTAACATTCAACCCTCGCCTCCGGGTTTCACTCGGTCTTTTTCCCGCCGAGTTCCATATGTCCGCTAGATCTTTTCTCGTCGCCGTTTTCCTGTTGTCCGCCTTCGGTCAGTTGGCCCACGGCCAGGACACGGCCGATCCGGTTTTTCAAAACCAGGTCCGCCCCTTTTTCAAGAAGTATTGCCAGCGCTGCCACCATGCCGACAAACCAACCTCCGGCGTCCGGGTTGACAACCTCGATCCAGCCTTCGAGGAACGCCAACTGAAACTCTGGCTGCACATAGCCCACCAGACCGCCCACGGATCGATGCCGCCCGAGGATGCCTTACAGCCCAGTGCCACCGAAAAAGCCCAGGTGGTCGCCTGGATGGAGAAGGGCATCACCCAGGCACGCCTGCGCCCCACCCCGCGCAACGGTTGTGCCAGGCGCCTCACCGTCGCCCAATACCGCAATACCCTGCGTGAGCTGTTGCTGCTCGATGACAACTTGGCCGACAACCACCTCCCGCCCGATGCCGTCTCCAGGGACGGCTTCCTTAACAACCAGGAGACGCTCGCCCTCTCCCCGCTGCTGCTCGAGGCGTATTACGACATCGCCGAAAAGGCGCTCGATCGCTGCATCGTCGATCCCAAATCCAAGCCCACCATCCAGAACTTCCGCCTCGATTTCGGCACCGGCATCAATCCCACCCCCATCCCCGACAAGCTGATCCTCGGTGCCGACAGCGTGCTTTTGAACGCCGCCGATTTCATCCTGCGGGAGCTCCAGCCCGCCAAGCCGTTCCCCTACCAGCCATTTTCCATGCGGACCCAATACCGCTTCATCGAGGGCTACCAGGGCAACGATACTGTCCGAGGTTGGCGCGATTACAGCAGCATCTACCACTCCGTTTTCGCCTGCATGCGCGGCACCCAGGGCTATCCCAAGGGCAAGGCCTTTTCCACCGTTCCCGGCGGCCTCCTGCTCCGCCCCGCCATCCCCAGCGCCGAGATCTTCGGCGTGGAAAGCACCTACGGCCCCCGCGCCAATTTCAAGATCGCCCTGCGTGAACTGCCCGACCACGGCCGGTTCCGCGTGACCGTCACCGCCGCCAAATACCCCGATGGCCTGCTGCTCAATCCGGGCGCCCAACCTGCCCAGACGACCCCCCAGGCCATCTGCGCCAACCCTGGCCCAAACAAATCGGTTGAGATTCCAACTGATGGCATCTATCAGGTCGATCTTCATGCCGAAGGCGATGGCAAACAGCCCTCCCCCGATGGCTCGCAATTGAACCAGGGCCTCATCGGCCATTGGCCCCTCAACGGATCCCCTGCCTCCCAGCCACCCGCAAACCATCTGGTTGGTACCCTCAAGGCCGATGCCAAATGGGCCGATTCCCCATTCGGCAAGGCCCTGTCCCTCGATGGGTATGAGGATTCCTTCACGGTGCCCCGTCACGAATCCATGGCCGTGGGGCAGGGGGATTTCAGCGTCGCGGCCTGGATTCACCCGCGCGAACTCCGTCAGGCCGGCATCGTCTGCCTCGGCAAATACAACTGGACCCACGGGTGGTATTTCGACATGCCAGGTCCCAATGGAGTCTTGCGCATCGAAACCGCGGGCCCCGACAACAAATCCAACGGCACCGTCGCCTCCGCCCCGGGCGCCATCCAGGTGAACAAGTGGCAGCATGTGGCCGCCGTCGTCAACCGGGCGGGCCAAACCCGCCTGTTCATCAACGGCTACCCCGTGGCCCAAGGCAAGATCGGTGCCGCCAATCTCGACAATCCAAAGGTGTCCCTGCAGATCGGCCGCATCCAGGATTCCCACCAGTTTCACGGAGAAATCACCCAGGTCCGTGTCTACCACCGCGCTCTGGGTGAAAATGAAATCCAGGCCCTGGTCGAACCCGGCAGGCGGTTCGCCTCGCCTCCGCAAGACAAGGCCAGTGAGGTCGAACTGGCCCTCGGCAACCGCCACTTCAGCGGCACACGCACCCAGCCGGCGTTCCTCGCCGTTCGCCTTCCCGCAGGGCCCTTGCCCGTGTCGCTCACCAAGGCTGGCGGGCGCCCAGTTGGGAAGATCACCTTCACCCGCCTGCCCGAAAACTCCCCCACCGCCGGTAAATTCCTTGCGTTTGAAAAGCGCAATCCCCGCATCGGTGTCCACCTCGGACTCCGCCGCGATTGCGGCAGCACCCTGTCCCCCGTTGGCACTTCGCAGGATGTCCCCGGTACCACCCTGGCCCGATACACCTTCGAAGGAGCCATCCGCAACCACCCCAGCCCCGATGTGGAAAAAGACAATGTGAATTACCTGGCCGGCGTGCGGGAAATCGGCGTCCGCAGCGAATACACCGATGGCCGCGACATGCCCCGCCTGCTGATCCGGTCCGTTGAATTCGAGGGCCCATGGTTCGACACCTGGCCACCCAAGCCGCATGACAACCTGTTCCAGGAAAGCGAGGGGCCCCCCACCGATCAGAAGGCCCGGTCATTGATCCAGAGCTTCGCCACCCGTGCCTTCCGCCGCCCCGTACAGGTCGGGGAGGAATCAAGCCTGTTCGCCGTCTACACCAAGGCCCGCCAGTCAGGTGCCGATTACCATGCCGCCCTGCGCGATGCCTTCCAGGTGATACTCACCTCGCCCCAGTTCCTCTTCCTGATCGAGAAAAGCGATTCCCCCAAGGGCGAACCGCTTGACTCCCACGAACTGGCCGGCAAGCTTTCCTACTTCCTGTGGAACAGCCCTCCCGATGCCGCCTTGTCGCGGCTGGCCTCCACGCCGGGAGCGCTTCCAGCCAGGCTGGACCAGACGATCGATCGCATGATCGATAGCCCCCAATTCGACCAGTTCGTGTCCGAATTTGCCGCGCAGTGGCTCGCGCTAGACAAGTTCGCGGTTCTCGAGGCCGACCGCCAGCGGTATCCCCGTCTCACCCCCCATGTCCGCAGCCACCTGTCCAAAGAGGCCGCGGCGTTCCTCACCCATCTGGCACGGCGCAATCTGCCGGTGCGCAACCTGGTCCAATCCGATTTCCTGCTGGCCAACGAGGTGGTGGCCGAGTACTACGGCCTCGCTGATCAGGTGCAATCCGGCTTCCGGTTCGTCCCGGTGGTCCATGGCAAAGACAAGTTCGGCGGGCTGTTGTCCCAACCCGCCATCCTTGCCGGCCTGTCCGATGGCCGCGAATCTAACCCGGTGAAGCGCGGCGCCTGGGTGGCTCGAAAAATCGTGGCCGAACCTCCCGATGACCCTCCCCCCAATGTGCCCACCTTGAAGGAAGACACCAAAAACCTCAGTCTGCGCCAGCGGCTGGAAAAACACCGCAACCAACCCGGCTGCGCCGGGTGCCATTCCAAGGTGGATCCGTGGGGCATCCCACTCGAGGAATTCGATGCCGGTGGTTTGCCCAAGGCCACCAAGGTCGATTCCGGTTCCACCCTGCCCGATGGCAAGGAGGTCTCCGGCTTTCTGGAATTGCGAAAGCACCTGGCCGATGACCGCATCGACCAGATCGCCTACGGATTCGCGAAAAACCTGGCCGTCTACGCTACCGGCAGAACCCTCTCCTTCAACGAGTTGGAAAGCCTCAGGCGGGAATGCCTGAGGTTGAAACCGACAGGTTACCGGGTCCGCGACATGATCCACCTGGTGGTGAACAGCCCGTTGTTCCAGGAAAAATGACACGCGACAACCATTGGCTAAAATCGCCAAATGCTGGCTCGGCGGAGGGAAATGGAAAATGACAGGCACACGCAAACTGAACCGTCGGGCCTTCCTGCGTGGTATCGGCGGCGTCTCCCTGGCGTTGCCGGTGCTCGACGCCATGGGTGACGAGGTCAGCGGCCAGATTCCCCGCAGGTTCTGCGCGCTCTACACCGCCAACGGCATGGCGCTGCCCCGGCCTGAAAACGGCATCCCCGAATGGAGCTGGTTCCCTGCCACAGCCAAGGATGGCCAGTTTGAATTCGGCAAATCCACCGAGCCCCTGGCCCCGTTCAAGGACCAGCTCAGTTTCTTGGGTGGCCTCTACCATCCCAGCGGCCCGAAGGCCGATCCGCATGTCTGCTCCGACATGTGGCTCACAGGGGCGCCGCTGCACAATCCCAAGCCCGGCACCTACAACTCGGTCAGTCTCGACCAGGTCATCGCCCGCCACACCCGCCAATTCTGCCGTCAACCCTCACTGGTCCTGTCCATCGATGCCGGCACCGGCTTCATGTCCCGCACCGGCACCATTTCCTACAGCCTGGAAGGCCGGCCCATCCCGGCCGAGAACAATCCCCGCCGGGTGTTCAACCGCCTCTTCCGCGGCGACAAGGCCTCCCTGCAGGATGAGCGGGAAAAATTGCGCCGCCAGATCCGGCTGGTGGACGCCGTCAGCGCCAGCGCCAAATCCTTCAAAAGCCAGTTGGGCAGTTCCGACCGGGAGCGGATGGAGCAGTACCTCACCTCGCTCGGCGAGGTCGAATCCCGCCTGATCGCCTCCGAGAAGTGGATCGATGTCCCGCTGAAAAAGCAGGACTACAAACACCTGAATCTCGATGCCACCAATGAGGGCGATCCCGCCGAGTATTACCGCAACATGTTCGACCTGATCTCGCTGGCCTTCGATGCCGACATCACCCGCTCCGTCGTTTTCATGCTCAACCGTGAGGACGGCATGGGCATCAGCGACACCTTCCCCTTGAAGCTTGGCCTGTCAGCCACCCACCACAACCTGTCCCACGCCGGCGACAAGGCGGGCCAGTTGAACTTTGCCAAATACGACCTGTTCCTCAGCCGTCAATTGGCCCACTTTTTCAGTCAGCTCCGCGGTGGCAAAGACCGCCAGGGCTCCCTGCTCGACAACACCATCGTCCTCTACGGCAGTGGCGCCAGCACCACCCACAACCCCACCAACCTGCCCACCCTGGTTGCCGGCGGCACCGCCATGGGCCTCAGGCACGGCATCTACTGGCGCCAGGGCGAAACCCGCATGTCCAACCTCCACCTCAGCATCCTGCGTTCCATGACAATCGAACAGGACCAGTTCGCCGACAGCACCGGCACCTTGCCCGCATCGGTGTTCACCAGGACATGAACCCTTTTTTATTTGCCGGAGAGCATCCCTTTTCTAAGGTCCCTGTCGACGGGCGAATCGGAAAGCCATATCCCGAAAAAGGCTTTCTTGAACGCCAAGCCCGGAATGACTCCCTGTGACTTGCCGTTTTTCAAGACGCTGAGGCCCTTGTTGGGTGTGTACATAAAGTCATAAATGTCGTTCTTTTTGACATCATCCGCCAGGAAAAGCTGCAGTTGCTCGATATCACCGGCGATAGGTTCGGTTTTTCCACCGGTCGACTGGGCCAATCCTTCTTTCAGCGATGAGACCAGCGCGGAACGGCTCACAAACCCGGAGGTGATCTTGATCCGGATGGCCATCGGCTCGTCGCCATCCAGGATGGTTGTTGCGTTGGTGTTCGGTTTCAAAAGGTAAAGACCGGCCTCGTATATTTGCACGAGGGTCTTTGTCCGAACACCCGATCCGTTGAGTTGGAGCACCTGGTCGCCGATTTGAAGCTGCGGACCAAGCTTCGCGCTGGCGATCGAAACGGTGGTCAGGCAAAAAGTTGAGACGAAAAGGAAAGTGCGTAAAGTTGGCATGACTTCCTCGAGGCTATTGGCGAACCCAAAGCGGCAGCTTTGCGTGACCGTCCATCCCTTGCGCCGCTTTTAATGAATTCAACCACCGCGGGAAAGGGTATCGAATCGGCCAAGTGGAAGGAAATGGCAAAACTGCCTGTGCGGGAAGTGGTCCAGCCAGCCAAATATTGAGGGATGGACCGATTCCTTCGGGATCACAAATCATTGGTGACCAAAAGAAAAGAGGATGCCCCCACAAGGATTCCCGCAAATCTGAAATGGAATAGTGGGAAAAATAATTACGATGGAAGCTTGTGGGGAACGCTATCAATTATGTGTCACATGGCATATTGTAATTCTGGCCAGTTCGGTATTTACGGAGTGGATCGATTTCACATCCACTCGATCGGTTGCCTTGTTTGTTGGTCTGTTTTTGAGGGGATGGGATTCAGCGGTCCGATAGGTCGGGGGAGTTGATCCTTCATGGTTCCCGGTTTCTGGGAGTAAGCAGTCATGCGTTTATTCTTTTCTAGGTTGGAAAAAAGTTGGGCCATCGCCGGGTTGCTGGTGTGCCTGGCCAGCCCGCCTGTTTTCGCCACCGAAGCCCCGGTGCGTGGCGCCATCACCGAAGCCGAAGTCAATGCGGCGCAGCAGGCTTGGTGTGACGGTCTGGTGAGGATCGGGAAAGTCTACAAGGAAGGGGGCGATTACAGGGCAGCGGCCAGCCAGGTCCTCGATGACCTGTACGACTACAACAAGGGCAAAGTCTTCTTCAAACCGACCTTGGCTTCCGGCAAAAATACCTTCCGGCCCACCCGCGAGGGGGCTCTTGCCTATTTTATTGGCGGCAACCAGAGTTTCCCAGAGGATTCGGGCTTCGCGCTGAAGCAGTGGGTGAAAGTTCGTTACGACAATAACGCCAGCGAGAATGGCATCCAGATTCATGGCGACATCGCCATCACCATGGGTAATGTCTATCTGACAAACGCCAAGGGGGACGAGGTCATGGTGGACAAGACATTCGTGTTCAGAAGGTGCATGGACGGCAGGTTGCGCCTATGCGCCCACAAGTCCGCCCTACCATTTGACCCGGCCAAATAGACCTTGGAGCACCGAATTCATCCAAATTCCAATTGAAATCGATAAACGGGATAACTGGTGAACCTCGATTTGCGCTGCGCCCACGCCTGCCAGCCCGGACCAGTTATCCTTTGGAAACCAAATCAAATAACCCTGTGACCCTGACCAAAAGGGTTGAACCAATCACCAAAGTGGCAAACAACTGGCGCAATTCCAGCCAAAAGGGTCGCGAAAAGAGTCCAAGTAAGCGCCTTCGATTCTCTGCAAACATTGACAAGTTGTTGAAGTCAAATGGTTTGCGGCCGATTCTTCAGTTGAATATTGTACATCCGGAGATACGTATATATTTGGGCCCTGATTGCTAAAAGTTACCGCAGCCTGGGGCCACCTTCCTGGGAAGATTCGCCAGGCGATTTTGATCATGATCGGGTTTTGAATATGGGAAAGCATTGAATGGCAGCGAATCAATGATCCAGGCTCTTTGCCCTTTGCAGGTCTTTTCTTTTTGATCGGCAATCGTCAGTCGCCTTGAGAAATATAATTCCACAGTTGCCGATGATATGATTTGGAGTGGAATTTTCATAGGCCACAACCCGGCCTGGCAATGTTAATTTCAAGGTGTCCCGAGCCTGTCTCGGGAAAATAGCACCTCTGGGTTGGATTATTCATGGGGATCACCGCGCCTCGGATCGCAATCTTCGGGATACTCCTGGCAACTTCCCTCGGCATAAGCGGTAAGTCGCGCGCGGCTGGTGCGGAGATCTCCATTTCCGGCACCCGTTGGCTGTTGAACGGAAGACCATTGAATCAAGGGACTCCCTGTGAAGGGCTATTGATGAATGTTCGCATGGTGAATGCGACGTTTGAGGATGTGGGACGGCCAGCCTTTGATCCCGACAAGAACACCGATAGTTTCATAGCTAAAATTGGCGATTATGCCGCTCACGGCGTGAACGCCTTTACCCTGAACTTGCAGGGGGGCATGCCAGGCTATGAAGGTGCCGTCAACTCGGCCTTCGAGCCTGATGGAACCCTGAGGGACCCCTACATGAGGCGGGTGGAGCGTGTCATCCGCGCCTGTGACAGTCATGGGATTGCGGTAATCCTCGGCCTCTACTACCAGAGGCAATCCAAAATCCCCCGCGACGAGGCCGCCGTGAAGGCGGGGGTCGTCCACGCCGTACGCTGGGTTGAGGCAAGGGGCTTTCGTAACGTGGTGGTGGAGATAGCCAACGAGTACCCCCATGGCGGGTTCCAGCATGGCATTATCCGTAGTGGCAAGGGCCAGGCGTCATTGATTCGCCTGGCCAAGTCCACCGCCCCCCGGCTTCTTGTGACCGCCAGTGGCTACGGAGATGGCAGAATCCATCCCGAGGTGGCTGAGGCTTGCGACTTTCTCACCCCGCACTGGAATGGGACGCGGATTGGGGATATCCCCGTCCGCGTCGCGGAACTCAAGAAACACGGCAAGCCGATCGTCTGCAACGAGGACGACAGGTCCGGAAATAAGGCTGTTGCCGCAATGCAGGCATCGATCCAAAGCGGTTGCGCTTATGGCCTGATGCTCAAGGATAGGAACCAGGGATTCCCCTTCCGATTTAATGGTGCCCAGGACGACCCTGCCTTTTATGCGGCCCTCCGAGCCTGTACTTCAGACGGCCAGGGGGACGGTAGGGCCGATTCTCAACCCCGCTTGGATTATTTTCCCCCACCGGAGTCCCGAGGCGGTTGGCGGATGGTCGGTACCGAGGCGGAGATCGCGACGGTTGGCGGGATGGATCCGGTGAAAATCTCGGCCTTGCGTGAATGGCTGCTCAAATCGGACAACCGTCCATTCGCCGCCGTCGTGATTCGCCATGGCACGGTTGTACTCCAGGTAGAGCGTGGCAACAGTGCCGCCACGGATTCCCGCAGGGTCGCCTCGGTGTCCAAGGCAATCTGCGCGACAGTCCTTGCGATTGCATCCGAACGGAGCCAACAGGGTTTGGCCCCGCGCAGGATGTCGTTCGATGACCGTGCCTTCGATTTCATCCCCTTGGCGAAGCCATTGGGCGATCCGCGCAAGTCGGAAATCACCGTCAAGCAATTGCTTAACCACACTTCAGGGATCTGTCCCGAGGCGTCAGGAGCGCCGAACGACGGCCGATGGGACTATATCCTTGGTCAAAGCGGGGACGAACGGACTGCCAGACTGGCGTTTGATCCGGGCAAAGGGTGCGGTTATTCCACGCATGGCTTTGCCCATGCGGCGCTTGTCTGTGAAAATGTGACTGGAAGGCCCTACGACCAGTTTGTGATTGAGGAACTGTTCCGTCCACTCGGTATCGAGAAGTGGTGGTTTCAGTATTACGATGGTGAGAAAACAGGCCGCAAGGCGTCCCATGGGCTGGGGCTACCCGCGCGCGAATTGGCGAGGATTGGTTACTGCCTGCTTCAGGGCGGTAGATGGAACAAGCGGCAGGTGATACCTCGATGGTTCATCGAGCAGACAGCCAAGCCCTCGCACACGGTCCGGACGCCCGAACTGCGCTGGAAGCTGAACCCGGCCATCTTCACCCTCGGGTGGGAGCTTCCCGCGAGGCATTTCCCGGATAGCGGAAAGCATATCGAAGGAATCCCTGCCGACGCCCGCTACAAGCCGGGAAGCGGCGGGCAGTTGCTGGCCTTTGTCCCGAGCCTCGACCTGGTCATCGCCCGCCAGACTGGCGGTAGCGGCCAGTGGGACTATGAAGAATTCCTGCGTAGAGCTTGTGGATCGGTGATTCCTGGTCGTTGAGGGAGCAGGTGAAGTCGACGGGAAGGTCAGAAACAAGGTTGGCTGACCAAATCCAACGTAATGATCGATTCAAGCGCTGTGTTTTCCCCAGATTTTCTGCACTAGCATCCTTTGAGGTGAATCGAGGGCTTATCTCCACTCTTGGAAGCAGGTGCTCCATGAATTCCGTCCGCTTTTACGATTTCGGGAACAGGAGGGGCATTTCGATCCCTGCGGCCGAATTGGCGCCAGGTGTGGTCCAGGTGCCCATGAACGGCGGTGACGAGATCATATGGGTTGAGGCACGGCAATTGAGGACCGCCAATAACCTGAGCGGATGCGGAAGCTTTCGACGCGTGGTTCCAGGCCGGTGGCGGCGGCATGAAAAGAGGGTTCCTTTGGGCGAATACGCCTGGGAACGCCCACGGTTGGTATCAAAAAAAACCGGTCAGCATTTCCGACATCCGAGCCACCATCATCGCGGTGATGGGTGTCTCCCCAAAAACGGCTTTCGATATTCAGGTCCGTCCCTTCTGCGCGACCTGGGATGGCAAGGACCAACCCGGAAGGGCCCTTTTTGCTCGCGGCTGATAATAAGGCAGCAAGGAAGCCCTCAAACCAGTTGCAGGGTCTGGGCTGACAACTGCTCCAGGGAATTACCCACCTGGTCCATCAGTTTTTCCAGACACCCGGGGGCTGTCGCCGCGATCACTTCCTGGTAAATCCCTTTGCCATAAGTGTCCTTCGGCGGGATGTAACCTGGTTGCCAGTCATTGGTCAGGGTGGTGATAAACATGGGAAGCCTGGGGAATCGGCTGCGCAGCGATTGCTGAAACACCTGGTACAGTTCGCCCGGGGTGAATACCCATAAGCTGGTGCCGCAGATTCCGAGGTGGACTTCCAGCGGATAATGGGTCCCGGCAACCAGGCAATTCAGCCGGGTGATCTGGCGCGTGCATTGTTCCACTTTGGCCCGGCAATCCCTGGCAAGGGTTTCGTTTCCTTCGGCTCTGGCCTTGGTCTCCTTCGCCAGCCACTCCGCCCGTTCCATCTGGGTTCCTTCCAGTGTCGGCAAGTCTGGCCGGTAGGGAAGGTCCACGGTCACTTTCTTCCAACTCCACGCTTCGTTGGAGTCCCGTTCCTTCTTTGGAACCGGCACATGTTTCCAGGTGCCGATCACGGTTCCGGAAGTGACCCCGCCCGCATAACAAAAGACAGTGCCAGGCTGGGGCAGGGATTCCAGCTCACCCAGGGCCGCATAGCCCAATATCCTGCCGTTACGGTCCGCCACGGCTGTGTCGCCGACAAATCCGTCGCGTGGCCCCAGGTCTCCTGAGGCCCCCTGCAGGAAAACACAGGGGCCCGGGTGTCGGGCGCGAATTGTTTCCCGCATGGCCCCCACCCAATCCGGGCTGATCAGGGTGTTGTCCCAGGCGAGCGTGGTCGGGTGGCAGGCATAATTTACCAGGGTGCCCAAGCTCTTTCCGGAATCCGCCACCACTTGGGCGACCACCAGGGTTTCGTCCGCTTGCCCATCCGGGTTGAAACCGCAAACATGCAGGTGGCTTGCGGGATCCAGATAATCCCTTTGCGCCGCCATGTCGCACCTGCCCAGACCGTAAACAAGGGTGCTTGGCTCAGCCTGGGATTTCGCCAGGCAGGCCAGTCTGGCCAAAGTCGGCACTAGGTTGTCCAGGTAAGGGCCGATCAGGTCCCCGCCGGGCAAATGGGAGCGGTCACGGGACATCCAACCGGAACCATGGGTGTGGGTCAGCGTGACCAGAACCTGGTCGGGATGAATACCCGTGGCGGTTCCGATTCCTTCCCGGATTGCCTTGAGTTCCCTTCCGTCAAGAATGCAGTGGTCCAGGCTGGCGATCACCCGGGCGTTTTCGGGATTCCCTGGAAGCGGCTCGATCCACAGCATGTGGGCTTCCAGCGGGCGATGCACGCCGGTAGCCTTGTCATGCGAGGCGGCACCCCACATGCGATGATAAATCCCCACGGGCGGGGTGATGTCACAGGCGGCCATGGCTGCCAGGCATCGTGCCTGGGGTGTGCTGACGCGGTCAGTTTCCACGGGCTTCTCCAGATAAAGGTTGCCTGGAAATTTCGGGTTGGGGATTATCCGGGAAAAGGGGTTCTTTGGGATTCAGGAAAGCCCAGCAGATCGCGTCGATGGCCATGATCCCCGCGAACAGGAACAGGATCAGATTCCAGCTACCCGTCCAATCCACCAGCCTGCCGGCGGTGATGGGGAACAAGGCCGCGCCCAGGTTTCCAAACATGTTCATGATCGAGAAAACCAGAGCCGCCCGACTCCCCCCAAAGGTGATCGCCACCGCGTAGCCGCTGACACCCCCAAAGGAGGCGCTGAAGGCCCCCAGTGAAACCAGGGTAATGCTGCCGCGGATATCCGCGACGAGATAGGAAAGCAAAATCAAAAGCGAACAAAAAGCCATGCCCGCCACGGCGATACCTTGCCGGCTCAACCGCTGGCTGTTTGTACGTCGCAGCAGCCAATCTGAAAAGTAACCCCCGGTCAGGCTGCCCACCACGCCCCCGACTCCCGCGATGGTGGTCCAGAATCCGGACGCCTCCACCGAGATGCCCCGGGTGTTTTGCAGGAATGCCGGAAACCAGGTGACAAAAAACACCATGCCCGCTGCCCGGAAAAACTGCTGGCCGCACAAAAGCCAAAGAGATGGGCTGTTGATCAACTTGCCAAGATCCAAATTGGACTGATTCCCCAAGGTTTGGGCAGGGTGGACTACCGGTAGCATGCGGTGGGGAATCAGGATAAGGAAAAGCAAGGTCCAGGCGAAACCAGGCAACGCATAAGCTCCCAGCACGATCCGCCATTTCTCCAGGTTTCCGGATTCCAGCTCCGGGATGCGTGTCAAAATGAAGCTGGTCAGCCCTGGCCCTATCGCTCCACCAACCAGCATCCCGCTGGCCAGCAGTCCCGTGGCCCGGGCGCGTACCGTTTCGGGGAAAAGTTGGCCGATCGCCTTGGCGGCGCAGGGAAATGCGCCCGCCTGGGCCGCCCCCATCAGGCCCCAAAGAAAGGTGAGCGAACAAAAGCCTTGAGCCGACGAAGCCAGCAGGGTCGCCAACGACCAGATCACCGTGAACAGAGCCAGTGCCCGGCGGCTTCCCACCCGGTCCGCCAGCCAACCGCTGGGGATTTGCATCAGCGCGTAAGCGAAATACCAAACTGATTGCACCCACCCCATATCCGTGGTGGGCTTTTTGAAGCCAAGATCACTGGCGATCTGGGTCGCGGGTACGCTCAATGCCGCCCGCTGGATGTAGGCGATGACAGCGATCAGGCACAAAAAAGCCAATACCGCCCGGCTTCCAGGCTTGGCCAGCCCGGGCATGGACGCCTTCAGACTCATGGCTCCCCGGCCAGGCTGGAAGCAGGTAGCGTCTTTTGCAACCGGTCGAACAGCCTGTCCACCTCACGCGCGGTTTCCGGATCCAGGGTCCAGCCCACCGGTGCCCGGCGCCTTTCCGAATGCCAGATTCCCCGCTTGACCATCAGGTATTTTTCAATGGCCAGAAATCCATCAAGGCCTGCCTGCAATTGCAGAGCCACAATCGCGCAGATGGGGTAATACAACCGATAGGCCGTTTCTTCATCTCCCAGCTTGAGCGCGTTCCACACCGCCACGATCCCATCCAGCAAATCCATGCCCGGCATGGTCCCCTGAATGCCACGCCGGAAACTGTCCACCAGCAAAATGCCGCCGGATCCCTCGTAGATCCGAGCCTTGCCACCCGTGGCCTCCCGCAACGCGGATAGGTTGGGCCCGATCGGTGAAGCCTCCGGCTTGAACAGGATTTTCAAATGGCCATATTTTTCCAGCAGTTTCTGGTAGACGACAAGTGGAATCGCATTGCCAACATAACCGGAAGCATCCTGGACGATCACAGGAATGTCCACCCCCTCGGCGATCTCCCGGTAATAATCCAGGTGGCCATCCACCGAGAGGCCGGTGGTCAGTGGCGGCGCTGCCATGACCGCGTCACATCCGGCTTTAGCCGCGTGGACGGCGTGGGCCAGGGCCTGTTTCCCGCTTTCGGCTCCCACGGCGGCAAATACGGCGCCCCTTCCAGCGCTGTACTCCACCATTTTTTCAGTCAGCTCCCGTCTTTCCTCCACTGTCAGACGCAGAATCTCAGAGACCATTCCGGTCCCCATTCCATGGGCCCCCACTGAATACGCCCAGTCGATCGAATTGCGCAGGGCAGGGCCGTCAATCCGGTCTTCCCCGTCGAAAGGGGTATGCAGGATGGGCAGAACGCCGTGGAGAATTCGGGCCATCAGGGATTATTCCTGTCAAGTCAAGGGGTGCGGCAGGGCGGTATGGATCACCAATCCCCGACGCTGCCGTCACGGTAATAGACCCGTTGAGGCAATTCCTGCTCGAACGGGTGTTTTTTCACTTCCCGCTCATTGATGGTGATGCCGAGACCGGGTCGGGTGTTGGGCCGGACAGTCCGGCCCTTCGGATCCACCGTGAATCCTTCCGCCACGACATCCTGCCGCCAGGGAACATCGGAGTGGACCGTTTCGCAAATGATGTAGCTTGGCTGGGAAAAACCAAATTCCAGCGATGCTGCGGTGCTGACTGGCCCTTGCGGGTTGTGAGGAGCCAAGGCGATCCGGTAAGCCTCAGCCAGGCCTGCTATCCTCTTGGCCTCGGTTAGGCCGCCGCAATGTGTGATGTCCATTTGACAGATGGCGCAGGCACGCGCCGCGAACAAGTCCCGGAATGCCGCAAGATGGGTCACCCTCTCGCCGGTGGCGATTGGGGTTTTCACGGCCCGGGCTATCTCGGCCAATCCTTCCACGCTTTCCGGCCAGCAGGGCTCCTCCAGAAAATAAAGGCCGAATGGTTCCAACGCCTTGGCGAACAACAAGCCCATGGCGGGGGAAGGGCGTGCATGACAATCCACCATGATGTCGATGTCGTCACCCACCGCCTCGCGCATGGCCGCCACGCAGGCTTCCGCCGCCTTCACGGGTTTCAGCCCTTCCAGGGGCAGGGTCGGTGGAACCGCCATCGATTTGAAGGCTGTGAATCCCTCAGCTACCGCCTGGCGGGCCAGGTCACCGAAACGCTTGGCATTGTCCACCGGCGTCTCGTAAAAGCTCTCCATGTTCCCGCCACCCAAATGGCAGTAAAGGCGGACATGATCCCTCACCGCGCCCCCCCATAGTTGGTGGCAAGGGGTGTTGAGGGTTTTGCCCAGGATATCCCATAACGCCAGATCTATTCCGGCGATTGCCGTGGCCCGCACGATGCCGTTGCCATGCCAGAAGTGTTGGCGCCACATGGTTTGCCACAGGTATTCGATTCGACGCGGATCCTCGCCGACTAGCAACTGGGCCAGATCTTCAATGGCCCCGACTACTCCCCGCGTGTGCCACTCAAGGGTTGCTTCTCCCCAGCCAATCAAGCCTTGTTGATCCGTCATCACCTTGACGAAAATCCAGTTTCGCATGCGGGCATGACAAACCAGGGTTTCAATCGCGGTTATTTTCATGGGGTTATTTGCTTGGGATGAACCTGCGGGAAATCTACTTCAGGGACGATGGTACCAGACAATCCGGCCCCGACCTGTGTCTGCATCTGGATGGATTCCCGAGGAGGTGCTTCCTTCCCGGGGGGGCCTGGAGGTTCAACCGGAGTCATCGGGATGGTTTTGATTGAAGGTTGATGCTGATCGGGCCAGGGTAGAGACTTTTTTGGGCTTTTTACCTTGGTGCGACCAGATCTGAATTTGGCCATCACAAGCCAGCATTGGTTTGGAATATCGGAAGCCACTACAAGGTTCAGCATGGTTGAAGAAGGCTTCACAATTCCGGAATAAAGAGTGAGATATTCAGCAGCTGTAGTGTGATCAAGGTCCAGGAGGGGCCCTGCTGTGTATTCGTTGGATCTTAAGGTCCGGATAATGGAAGCCTGCCAGGCTGGGGATAACTACATTCAGGCCGCCCGGCGGTTTTCGGTCAGCCCCGGGTTCGTCTTCAAGTTGATGAAGCTGTTTCGGGAGACAGGCTCCCTGGTGGTCCTTGAAAAGCATAAGCGCGGTCCCAAGTTTCGTTTCACCAGGAACCAGGAGGAGAAGCTGGGCAAACTGGTTTCCGAGAATCCCGGAATAAATGCCCGCCAACTGAGGGATAAGCTGCGTCTCGACGCATCCACTCTTACC
>Ga0169931_10007419_pt1 | contig 16250 bp, 12 predicted proteins | sample Kivu_15m_20L_FD_129675 | JGI IMG/M metagenome (GOLD analysis project Ga0169931, IMG submission 129675) | Freshwater microbial communities from Lake Kivu, Western Province, Rwanda to study Microbial Dark Matter (Phase II) - Kivu_15m_20L... | ecosystem: Environmental > Aquatic > Freshwater > Lake...
AATATGGGTTGCATGCTGCAGCACCGGCGAGGGCAGGAAGTCCTGAACGATGACGGTTTCGACATCACTGAGGGCTTCTGCCTGCATCTCAGAAATCCAGCCCTGGGGGTCTCCGCCGGTAAGGTACACGGCTGAGAACTGTCCGCTGGAGGCCAGTCGGAGCAGCTCTTCAAAGGGCATCAGATCGTTCATGAAGTGAGCTGCCACGGCCTGCACACCGGCCCGGTTCGGGCATTTTTCTGCTCGAATCGTAAACTTCACCGGCTCGATGACGTTGCCTCCCAGATCTTTGGGGAAGTGTTCATCAGTGCCGGAAACGCGGACCGGGCCAACGGCGAGCACTGCCTGCGGCGACAGCGAACGAATCCAGGTGGCCAGCAGCCACGCTTCCTCAACGGTCATCCACGGCGACAGCACAGCAGCGATCTTCTGCTTTCCGGCCGCTGCCTTCTGCAAAGACGAGCGGACTGAGGCGAGGACGTCTTCCCAGGACTGTGAGGTCGAGTGCCCGTTGCTGACGATCTTGGGAACATTCAGGCGTTCTTCGGAGTGCGTGTATTTCCAGCCGAACCGACCTTCGTCGCACATGAAATGGCCCTGTGCCATTTCGTTGACTCGCGGCTTCAGTCGATAGACTTTGTCTTCGTTCTGATCGACGGTTACGCTGCAGCCCGTGCTGCAGCCCTGGCAGACCGAGTTTGTGCTCTTCAGCCACCAGACTCGCTGCTGATACAAGAAGTCCTTGCTGCACAGCGCACCGACAGGACAGAGATCAACGACGTTGCCGGCCAGCGGGTTATTGACCGGGTGACCGGGGAAGATATCGATTTCTTCATGCGACCCGCGGCTGACGACCTGCAGTTCTGCCGAGCCGCTGACTTCGCGAGTGAAGCGAACGCAGCGAGTACACATGATGCAGCGATCGGTGAACAGAGTAATCTGGTCGCCGATGTAATCTTTGTCCGGTTTGATGTTCTTGGGTTCGTTCAGGCGGCTGTAACCACGTCCGTAGTTGAAGCTGTAATCCTGCAGGTAGCATTCGCCGGCCTGGTCGCAGGTGGGGCAGTCAAGCGGGTGGTTGAGCAGCAGGTATTCAAGAGTGGCCTTGCGGGCATCCTTGACTTTCTGGCTGTCGGCGATGATGACGGTGCCGTCTTTGACAGGAGTCTGGCAGCCGGGTACCAGCCTGGGCTGCATCGCGACCGTGCCGTCCGGTTTTTTGTCACCGACTTCGACAAGGCACATGCGGCAGCTGGCCACGACTGACAGGGCAGGGTGCCAGCAGTAGGCCGGAATTTCGACACCGACTTTGGCGGCAGCCTGAATGCAGTTCAGGCGTTCGTTCGAGCCGATTTCCACATCTTTACCGTTGATTGTCACCGTGGCCATGCTGGTCCCTGATCGCTGTAATTCAGAACTGAATTCAGAACTGTCCGGTTTCGAAGTGGTTGGTTCTTAGTGAACTGCCATGAGCTGCTGAGCAGACGTGACAGAGGCTTTGCGGCTGCGAATGTATTCTTCAAATTCGCCGCGGAATTTGCTGATGGCATTCTTGACCGGCCATGCAGCACCGTCTGAAAGTCCGCAGATGGTGGTGCCGGGGATGATTCCCATCGAGCCGGCGACTTCCATCAGCAGATCCAGGTCTTCGGTGCGTCCCTGACCAGTGCGGATACGTTCGAGGATTTTCGTCATCCATGCGGTGCCTTCACGGCAGGGAGTACACTGACCGCAGGATTCATGCGACATGAAGCGACAGCAGTTGTACAGCACGTCAACCATGCTGGTCTGGTCATCCACGACGACGACGGCGGCGGTGCCCAGTCCCAGGCAACCGACCTTGCCGGGGCCGGCAAAGTCAAGCGGCGTGTCAAGTTCGCTGGCTGAGAGGAACCCCATGCTGATGCCGCCGGGTACGACGGCTTTGGCACGGCGACCTTTCCAGACGCCGCCGGCGTGTTCTTCGATCAGCTGCCGAGCAGTGACGCCGAGCGGCAGCTCGACGCAGCAGGGGCGATTGACGTGTCCGCTGACACAGTACAGTTTGGGACCGTAGCTGCCGGGGTCGCGAGGATTATTGGGATCAGCCGGAACGCCCATGGATTTGAACCATGCTGTGCCGCGGTACAGGATCTGAGTCACGCAGCACAGTGTTTCCACGTTGTTGACGATGGTTGGCTTGCGGAACAGACCTTCGATAGCCGGGAACGGCGGCTTAATACGAGGCCAGGCTCGCTTGCCTTCAAGGCTTTCAATCAGTCCGGTTTCTTCACCGCAGATGTAGGCCCCGGCACCGCGGTGCAGGACGATGTCGCAGCTGACTCCGGTGCCAAGAATGTTGGTACCCAGGATACCGGCGGCGCGGCATTCACGGATCGCGGCATCCAGGACTCGATAGCTGGTACCGTATTCATACCGCAGGTAGAGATATGCTTTTTGGGAACGGATGGCGTGGCAGGCCAGAATGATGCCTTCGATCAGCTGGTGCGGATCGAGTTCCATCAGGTAGCGGTTATTGAAAGTTCCCGGTTCGCTTTCATCGGCGTTGATGGCGAGATAGATCGGACCGGGATGATCTTTGGGCAGGAAGGTCCATTTAAGGCCTGTGGGGAAACCGGCTCCGCCACGACCGCGCAGGCCCGAGTCCTTGACGATGTTGGTGACATCGCCGGGAGCCATGCTGAGGAATTCCTTCAGACGTGAGTATCCGCCGTCGGCCTGATAAGTCTTCAGCGAAGCGCTGTCAGGCTTATTGATGCGGGCGAACAGTGCTGGTTCGAAAGTGGCCACTGGAATCCTCTGTGTTGAGCAGATCGGGAATCAGAGTTTGTCGATGAGGGCGGCAGCTGTTGCCGGATTCACATTCATGTGACAGACGTCGTCCACGAGAATACATGGTGCGCCTTCGCAGGCACCCAGACATTCCGCAAATTCGACAGTCATGCGTCCGTCGGCAGTGGTTTCACCGGGATGGACGTTGTAGTGGTGACAGACATTTTCCAGCAGCTCTTCGCCACCTCTGAGCATGCACGAGATACTGCGGCAGAACCAGACTCGGTGTCGGCCGAGCGGATTCTTTTCGTCTTTGAAGAAGTTGTAGAAGGTCATGGTGTCATGAACTTCCGCCGGATGCAGTTCCAGCAGTTCGGCAATTTCCACGATGGCTTCCCGCGAGACGGCTCGCAGGGTGTCGTGGACGAGATGCAGAGCAGGCAGGGTCACCGCGCGTTTGTTCGGGTACTTTGGAAATTCAGCCCGAATCTTTTCTCGCAGCTCTTCACTGAGAAAGCTCATAACAGTCAGCCAGAATGAGGAATCAGAGGATCAGAAGGACACAGGCAGTTTGGTTCAGCGGTCAAGTTCCGCAGCGATGATGTTGATGCTTCCGAGCACAGCGACGACGTCGCTGAGCTGGTGGTTGCGAATCATGTGCGGGAACATGGAGAAATGGATGAGAGATGGTGGACGAGTGCGGGCTCTGTAGGCGCGAGTTTCGGCGTTGCCGACGATGTAGAAGCCAAGTTCGCCGTTGGGGGATTCTGTGGCTGCATAGATCTGTTCGCGAGGCACATCGTAGCCGCGGTTCGGCATGATCACTTCGAAGTGCTGAATCAGACCTTCGATGCTGCGGTACACGGCCGGTTTGGACGGCAGCACCATGTCCGAGTCGACGCCGATATTCACCGGACCCCCGGGGATGTTTTCTACAGCCTGTTCGATGATTTTGAGGCTTTCGAGCAGTTCCTGCATGCGGACGAGGTAGCGGTGATAGCAGTCGCCGCCGCGTGAACAGATGACGTCGAAGTCGAGATCGCCGTAGGCGAGGTAGGGTTCGTCGCGGCGAAGGTCTCGTTCAACACCGCTGGCGCGAGCCACCGGGCCGACGGCACTGAAGTTGATGGCTTCTTCGCGGCTGATGTAACCGATGCCCTTGGTGCGGTCGACAAAGATGCGGTTTTTGGTCAGCAGCCGGTCGACTTCGTCATAAACCTTTGGAAATTCGCGAATGAATTTGCGAACGCGGTTGATCCAGTCGGTATTGACATCAAACAGCACTCCGCCGACTCGCGTGTAACTGGTGTGGAATCGCTGCCCGGATGCCAGCTCGACGATGTCGTAGATGTGTTCGCGCTGCTGGAAGAAGTACAGGAAGGCTGTGAAGCCGCCCAGGTCCAGTGCGGTGGTGCCAAGATTCAGCAGGTGGTCGTGCATCCGCATGAGTTCGGCAAGAATCGTGCGGAGATATTTGCAGCGGGGAGTCAGTTCAATGCCGAGCAGTTTTTCGACGGCATGGTGCCAGGCAATTTCGTTGGCCAGCGGCGACAGGTAATTCATGCGGTCCACAATGGTGACATACTGGTTGAAGTCCAGATGTTCGCCAAGCTTTTCGAAGCCGCTGTGCAGGTAACCAATGTAAGGAACAGCGTTGAGAACGCGTTCACCGTCGAGAGTCAGTACCAGCCGCAGGGTGGTGTGAGTAGCGGGGTGCTGTGGCCCGAAATTCAGAGTCCACACGTACTCGCGTTCAGCGGATGCTGTTTCGAGTGTATCAACAGGAGTCAGAGGCATTGAAAGTGGCCAGACCAGAAGACCATCGGAATCCCCGACGAGCACCCGCCCGTCGGTCGTTGTAACACCAGTCAGTGGATCAAAACTGCGGCGGCAGGAAAGGTCTGAACCTTAGCTGCCGGAGCGAGTAATTACAGGGAAGTTGTGGCGTTCACCCCGTCCCTTGAGCGGATAATCCTTCCGCAGCGGGAACGCGTCAAACTCTTCAGGCATCAGAATACGACGAAGATCAGGATGTCCGGAAAACGATATTCCGAACATGTCCCAGACTTCACGTTCCATCCAGTCAGCCCCGCGCCACAGGCTGTAGACGGAAGGCAGCACGGCATCCGGCAGATTGACCGGAACGCGAATGGCCAGTCTTTCGCCGGAATCCACGTTCAGCAGCAGGTAGATGACGGAGAAACGGTCCGTGGCCCCGTCATACTCAAGCCAGTCCACGGCCGTCAGGTCCACCAGCATGTTGAAGCCATAGTCCGACTTCAGGCTGGTGAGCAGCGGCAGGACAGCAGCGACCGGCACGTCCAGCCGTCGATTGTCACGGAAGTGGCTTTCGGTAATTTCCGAGCCGAATTTCTGCTGCAACTCTGTCAGGCAAACCATCTGCAAAGCCCCTTATCCCCGAGTTGCGCCGCGGCCGGCTGAAGTGGCTGCCGCTGAAAAACCGCCAAGCTGTACCAGTCGGGTGTCTTCGATGCGGTAACGTTCGTCCGAGTCGAAGGGAGCCGGGCCGGACGGCATGTCGCGGATGGCGAATTCACGCCCCATGACGGTGCCCGTGCGACGCACCTTGGCCTGCATATCCATCACGGCCTGCAGCAGCTGCTCGGGACGCGGAGGACATCCAGGAACGTACATGTCGACCGGAATGAAACGGTCAATGCCCTGCACAACCGCGTAAGTGTCGAAGACACCGCCCGAGCAGGCACAGGCACCCATGGAAATGCACCATTTGGGTTCTGGCATCTGCAGCCAGATACGCTGCAGCACGGGCAGCATCTTCATCACAACGCGACCGGCTACGATCAGCAGATCGCACTGGCGAGGACTGAAACGCATCACTTCCGCACCGAACCGCGCCAGGTCATGACGCGAAGCAGCAGTGGCCATCAGTTCGATGCCGCAGCAGGCTGTCGCGAACGGCATTGGCCACAGGCTGTTTGAGCGAGCCCAGTTGGCTGCTGCATCAAGCTTTGTGATGAAAATGTTTTCCGGAAGACCTACCGCCATCGAAAAACTCCCTTCCGCCACGCGTAGACCCAGGCGAGTGCCAGAGTGGCCATGAACACGAGCATGACACCGAAGACCGTATCCCGCAGCTCTGCGGGAATGCCAGCGTCACTATAGGCACTGACTGCCCATGGATACAAAAACAGCAGTTCAACGTCAAAAACGAGGAACAGAATGGCCACGAGATAGAACCGGACGTCGAATGGCTGTCGGGCGTCGCCGACAGGGTCCATGCCGGATTCGTAGGGCATGTCCTTGACCGGAGTGTGCTTGCGCGGACCCAGCAGGTGCGCCAGCAGCAGATTGGTCACCACAAATCCGACCAGAATGCCACCATAGACGAATAATGGAGGCAGATCAGGCAGCCACGAAAGATCGGGAAGTGCCACACTTCACCCCTGTTTTACTGAAAATTGGACGCCGATCGGGACGGCAGCAGCAGGAGCCCACACTGGAACCCGGCCTGACGTCTGGAGTGACGCGGTGCGGGCGCAATGTCTTCCCGGAATACTGTGCTCTGTTGAGATACGTCCAAATCACTGACGAATCAAGGCCAACCCCCTGATCTCCGCCGATGGTCTCGGTTTCGGAAATTGCCTGCTTAACTATGAATTACCCAGCCGCGAGTTCTCAGTTTTCGGATTTGATCCTGCGACCTCCGATTTTCCGCAGTGTTCACCGGAAGCGGGGTCGTGTTTCGAGCGGCGAATCGCGAGATTTCTTTGAAACTGACTGGCAAGGCCAGCAGATCCGTCGGAAAGATCTGCCGATTACCCGCTATCATGTCGCCCGATCTGCCTTTTAGACCCCGCTGCCGCTGGCCACCCCCATGACTCAGTCTGCCGATTCCTCAGTTGCCCCCCGCATCATTGCTCAGCAGGCACACAGCACCGCTGCTGCCCTGGCGGCACTTGCCACAGCCCGCAAGAACCGCTGGCTGCGGCTGCTGGCCGACGCCCTGCGTGCGTCGGTGGCACCGCTGGTGGCAGCCAACCAGCAGGACCTGGCTGCCGCACAGCAGTCGGGCATGAGCTCTGCCATGCTGGACCGCCTGCGGCTGGATCAGGCCGGCATTCTGGCTCTGGCAGCCGCTGTAGAACAAATCTGTCTGCTGCCGGATCCGGTGGGTGAACTGATCAGCGGCGAGCGTCGTCCGAACGGTCTGCAGGTCAGTCGTGTGCGAGTTCCGCTGGGAGTCGTGTTCTTTATTTATGAGTCTCGTCCGAATGTCACCATCGATGCTGCAGCACTGTGTGTGAAAAGCGGCAATCCGGTGATACTGCGGGGTGGTTCTGAGGCGATTCGCACAAATCTGGAGCTTGGGCGGCTGATTACTGAAACGCTGGCGGCAGCCGGGCTGCCTGAGCATGCGGTGCAGGTGGTGAGATCGACGGACAGGCAGCTGGTGGGCGAATTTTTGCAGCTGAGTGATCTGATCAGTCTGGCCATACCGCGGGGAGGCCGTTCGCTGATCGAACGGGTGACTCGCGACGCACGGATGCCCGTGCTGAAGCACTTTGACGGTGTCTGTCATGTGTTTGTGGATCAAAGTGCCGAGCTGCAGATGGCGCTGGACATTGTGATCAACAGCAAATGTCAGCGGCCGGCGGTATGCAACGCGGCTGAGACTCTGCTGCTGCACGTGAATGCGGCCGAGCTGTGGCCGTCGCTGTCCGCCGCGCTGCAGCAGCGGGGGGTGGAGCTGCGCTGTTGCGAGCGATCGCGAGCAGGGCTTGCCGGAGCAGTCGCGGCCACGGAACAGGATTACCGAACTGAGCACGGTGCACTGATTCTGAATGTGCGAATCGTGGACAGTCTGGAGCAGGCGATTGAGCACATTCGCAGCTATGGTTCAGGACATACGGACGCAATTGTGACTCGCTGTCTGGAAGCGGCCGGCCACTTTGAGTCGGCTGTGGATTCATCAGCCGTAGTGATCAACGCCAGTACTCGGTTTAATGATGGTGGCGAGCTGGGGCTGGGTGCTGAGATCGGGATCAGCACTGACCGATTTCACGCGCGGGGGCCCTGTGGTCTGCGCGAGCTGACGACGTACAAATACGTAATTCGCGGGACCGGGCAGGTACGCGGCTGAGACAGCTCAGTCGGCCTGCGGACCTGGCCAGCTGAAAATGATGTTTTTCAATTCGTCCGGCATTCGATTCCGCTCCTGATGATTGTGTCTCAGCAGCTCATGGTTCCAGAGTTCGCGACGGTTTTCAAAGCATTCCAACGCCAGTTTTGCACCCAGTTGTTCCAGGTTGGATTGAGTTTCCGCTCTGAGTTTTTCTGGTTCAGTCCAGGTGCCGATCATGAACACTCTTGAACATATATCTGACGGGATCTGAGTTCTGAAGAACTCCAGACGAGTTTCATTGGCATCAAAATCGAACAAGAGGATAAAATACCATGCGGTATTGCGTCGCATTTGTTCTGCATGATTCTGACGGAATTCCTGCAGCACCCTTCCCCAGCCATTGGCAATCGGCGGTATGTCGATGGATTTTTTTGCAATATTGAAGTTCGTAAGAAATCCGTTGGCGATCTGCCGATTAGCATCATCTTCAGGAAGCACACAGATGTGAGGACGGTATTTGTTGCCGCTCATGGAGTAATATCATCTGTCAGCAGGGCATTGATCAGGTCTCCGTTGACCGACAGATCAGCCAGACGTCGTATCTGTGCTGGTTCAGCGTGGCTGTTTCGGTACATGACCAAAGTGTTGTCATTTGAGAATCGTCTGATGGCTTCAGGATTGTGCGAAGTGATGATCAGGTTCGTCCCAGAAACAAAAAACCGTTTTACTGACGGCACTCGCAGCAATTACCAGGGCAGCGATAAAAAAACACTTCTCACCGTCTGACAGGACGTTGAAAGGCAGGCTTTTTGAACCCTGAGGATGCTTGAACTGAACCATCAACTGACGTGATTCAGGTCCAGTGGCCGGGTTTTGGATATCGAGGAAATCGGGCAGGACTGTGCGGATATAGGAATCCACATGAGTATATGCAGCGGGTGACTGCGCGATTAGTTCACTGAACCAGGCACCCAGGTTGCCGGCATCTCGGCTGGGTAACGGACTTTCGCCGCTGGAACCTCCGGTGATCAGGCTGGGGACAGGCTGCAGGATCAGCATGTTCGCCAGTCAGTTCCGGCGTCATTGCGATTTAGAGCGACCTGCGATCGGCTTCTGGAGTACACAGTGACGTCGTCACAGCAAAGACGCTCGTCAGCAACCCTGATTTCCCTGAATCCCCCAGGCAGTTCGAAGGTCAGATCATATCGGAAGATTCTGCCGGATAATTATGCATCGATCTGGAACCGCATCGGCTGATCATTGATGTACCATGGAAAATCTGCAGAAGACAGCAGTTCGCGAACACGATTTGTGCCGCGGGCAATCTGCTGCAACAGCTGCAATGCCGATGCGATACTGGTTTTGCCGGCACCATTCTTCCCAATCAACAGCGCAGCTGGCAGGCTGGAGAGCTGCAGTTCGAAGTTCTGGAACACTTTGTAATTGTGGATGTAGAGGCGTCGTATCATTTTGATCTTCCAGGGTTTCTGCGAAGTGACCCCAGGTCCGCTCAGCTGATGATCTGTCGGATTGGCTCGACGTGTTCGACTCCAACAAGTTTCTGGTCAAGTCCTGAGTGGAAGTAGCTGAGCCGATTGGGGTCGATGCCCAGCTGATGCAAAACCGTAGCATGCAGTCGTTTGACATGGAAGGGATCATCGACGGCGGCTGAGCCCAGTTCGTCGGTGGTCCCCACACTAATTCCGCCACGAATGCCGCCACCCGCCATCCACATGGTGAAGCCAAACGAGTTGTGATCGCGGCCGGTGCCCTCAGCATACTCGGCCGTCGGCTGGCGTCCGAATTCTCCGCCCCAGACCACCAGAGTTTCATCCAGCAGGTTGCGCTGTTTGAGGTCTTTCAGCAGAGCAGCGATGGGCTGATCAGTGTTGAATGCGTGGTAATCGTGGTTCTTTTTGAGATCTGAGTGAGCATCCCAGTTGTCATCGTTGTGAGCACCGCCGGAGTACACCTGGATGAAACGCACGCCTCGTTCCACAAGTCGGCGAGCCAGCAGGCATTTGGTGCCGAAGTCGCGAGTCCGCTCATTATCAAGTCCGTACAGCTGCTGTGTCTGTGCGGTTTCTGAGGAAATATCAACGGCTTCGGGGGCGGACTGCTGCATCTGAAACGCCAGCTCGTAACTGGCAATGCGGGACGTGAGATCGGAGCGTCCGCCGTGCATTGCTGCGTGCGATTCGTTCTGCAGTTTCAGTGCATCCAGCAGATCCCGCTGCAGCTCGCGACTGACTCCGGCGTCTGGCTGCAGGTCCAGTACCGGGGCGCCCTGCGTGCGGAAAGTGGTGCCCTGCAGGCTGGCCGGCATGTAGCCACTGGACCAGTTTTTGGCACCGGAAATCGGTCCCCCGGTGGGATCCAGCATCACGACGAATCCCGGCAGATTGCGATTCACGCTGCCCAGTCCGTAATTCACCCACGACCCCAGGCACGGATGACCACTCTGGACTCGCCCGGAGTTCATCATCAGCATGGCCGAGCCGTGGATGGGTGAATCGGCCGTCATGGAGTGAATAAAGGCCAGATCGTCAGCGCAGGTGGCAAGGTGCGGAAACAGAGTACTGATCCATTTGCCGCACTGCCCATGCTGCTGGAATTCCCAGCGTGGTTCGACAATGCGACCGGAATTACGACGACCGCCGCGGCCAAAGGTCTTCACCTGAATGGTCTGATTGTCCCGGCCCTTCATCGACGGTTTGTAGTCGAAGGTGTCGATATGACTGGGACCGCCGTACATGAACAGGAAGATGACACTTTTGGCGCGAGGTGTGAAATGAGGCTGCGGCAATGCTGCATCGCCAGCCTGCGCCTGCGCGAAGAAGCCGTCGTCAGACAGCAGCCCGGCCAGTGCCGCCGCACCAAATCCGCCACCGGTCTGCCAGAGCATTTCCCGTCGGGTACGTCCACAGAAGTTTGTCGCCATCGCCAGTTCTCCTGAAGTAAGCCGCTGTGCAGACCCCGTGATTATTCAATAAACACAAATTCGTTCAGATTCAGCACGTACAGGCAGTACCATTGCAGTGCCTGATCCGGAGTCAGTCCGTGTTTCTGCTGCAGTGTCTGCAGCAGCTGCTGTCCACGCACAATTTCCTCACTGCGAATCTCACGACACAGTGCCAGCCGGAAAGCCAGCTGCATCTGTTTTGTCACGTCGTCAGGCGATTCCCTGCGCAGCCGGGCGGCGAATGTGGCGGCCTGCTGATTCAGGAATTCACCGTTCAGCAGACTGAGCGCCTGACCGGGCTGCGTCGTGACAAAACGCGCTTCACAGCTGGTGTCAGGTTCAGGGAAGTCAAAGCTGGAAAGAAACGGCAGCAGCAGCGATCGCTTCACATGAATATAGATGCTGCGACGAGCCTGGTCTTCGGATGATGACTGGCCCCACCCTGAACCGGGTACGGACTGACCGGCGAGAACTTCACGGGAGATCTGCGGGTAGATGCCAGGTCCGTACATTTTGGGATTGAGCGTTCCGTTGACTGCCAGCACAGAATCCCGCAGCTCTTCTGCGCTTTGTCGACGCAGATCAAACCGGCTGAAGAGATCGTTGTTGGGGTCCTGCTGCAGAGTCTGCGGGTCAGCCACAGTCGTCTGCTGCCACGTGGCCGAGGTCAGAATCAGGCGATGCAGCTGTTTCATCTGCCAGCCCCCGGCAACAAACTCACTGGCCAGCCAGTCCAGCAGTTCCGGGTGCGTGGGCGGCTCACCCATTTGCCCAAAATTATTGGGTGAACGCACAATGCCGCGACCGAAGTGATGCTGCCAGATGCGGTTGATGAAGACGCGACTGGTCAGCCGGTGCTGCGGATCTGTAATCCAGCGAGCAAAGGCCAGTCGTCTGCCGGTGGTATTGGTGGCGGGATTGGGAGCAATCTCGGGGGCGGTGCCGCCGAGAATGCCGGGGAAGGCCGGCTGCACCTGATCGGCTTCGGCTTCCGGGCTGCCGCGAGTCAGGATGAAGGTATCGGGCGCATTTGTGCCGGCTTCACTGATGCACAAACCATATTCTTCCCACGGTTTTCTGCGTTTGTTGTCTTCCAGCTGGCGGCGAGTCTGGCGGTAATCCCGAACGAGATTCTGATCCAGCTGTTTGGCTGCCGGCGAACGCAGGAATTCGTTCAGATCGCGGCCGCTGGAACCATCTTCAGCGGTGAGACTGCGACGGGCGAACCCCGGTCCGCTCCACGCCAGCTGCAAACCCTTGCCGAATAGGCCCTGGAAGTACTCCAGTCGCAGCGGGTGGCGTCCCTGAGTCAGTTTCACAGCTGCCCGTTTGGCTCCGCCAAGACCATGAATGCCGTCGTACTCGATCAGCTTCTGTCCGTCGATCAGCAGTCGTGATCCGTCGTCCGAGTCCAGCGTGAATTCGTACTGGCCGTCGGCCGGGACGATCAGCGTGCCTGTGAACACAAAACCAAAGTGATCCGGACGCGTTGCCGGTGCAATGGAGATCAGCGGCGGGTCGAGGGCCGCGACTGTTTCCGGCTTGAGTGCATCGAAGTCCGGAAGCTGCTGGAAGGAATCACGGTAGAAGCGATATTCGAGATCATCGAGATCCATGCCGGAGGCTGCCGCGGAGGACACCAGGGCAATTTGTTTTTGCAGCTGCATTTCCAGTTCTGTCAGGCGTGCCTGCAGTCGGTCACTGGATTCGCGGATGTCCTTTTCAGCCGCGGCAAATGCCTTGCGATCCGCTTCTGTGGCCAGCAGCGGTCGTTCGACGTTTGGACCGTAGCCATTGGGAGTAATATTGCGGAAGAATGCGAGCGTGCTGTAGTAGTCTTTGGCGGGCAGCGGATCAATTTTATGATCGTGGCAGCGAGCGCAGTTGAGTGTCAGCCCCAGCATTCCCTGGCCGACTGTGGTCAGGATATCATCGAAGCCTTCGTACATGGCCAGTTTGCGGTCGGCCGGTTCGTCATCCCAGATGCCCAGTCGATAGAAGCCGGTAGCGACAAGTGAATCGCGAGTCACTTCGGGAAGTTCGTCGCCCGCCAGCTGTTCGCGGAGAAACTGGTCGTAGGGCTTGTCTTCATTGAAGGCGCGGATGACGTAGTCCCGGAACCGCCACGCATTGGGTTTGATGCCGTCACGTTCGAAGCTGTTGGTTTCCGCAAACCTTACGACATCCAGCCAGTGGCGAGCCCAGCGTTCACCATACTGCGGTGATGCCAGCAGTGTGTCAATTTCCTGACGCCACGCCGAGTCGAAGTCGGCGGCCGAGCGATTGAGGAAGTCGCTGACCTGCTGTGGTGCGGGAGGCAGTCCGATGAGGTCGTAGTAAAGTCTGCGGAGCAGGACCTGTGGTTCAGGGCGAGGACTGCGGCGGAGATTTTTGCGGGCCAGTGAGTGATCGATGAACGCATCAATCGGGTTGACGCTGCCGGCTGGAGCGGTGTTTGTGGCAGCCGCAGGCACGGGTGGTCGAATCAGCGGTTCGAAGGACCAGTGCTGCTTCCAGACGGCTCCCTGAGCAATCCAGTCACGCAGCAGCCGCTGTTCGGTGTCTGTCAGGGCTGCCCCTTCAGGCGGCATGCGGACGCCCTCTTCGGAACTGGCGATGCGAGTCAGCAGCTGGCTGTCGGCGATGTTGCCCGGGACAATCGCGGCATGTCCGGATTCAAGCTTTGCTGTGGCCGGTTCCGGGGCGTGCAGGCGGAGCCCGGCTTCGGCCTTGTCCGGTCCGTGACAGGCAAAGCAGCGGCGCGCCAGCAGTGGTCGAATCTGAGCCGAGAAGCTGACGTCGGGCTGCTGAGCCGGGACGACTGAGGCAGGCAGGCTGAACAGCAGCAATAGCAGTGCAGACAGGCGAAGCTGAGGCTGTTTCATGGGAGATTCCGGGGTTGAACGGCGGCAGACCGACAGGAACGGCTGGCCGGGAAATGTCAGGCGGGAGAAACAGCGGCAGGCAGAGCCAGCAACGCCGTCCCTGGAATTATGACGGATTCGACAACGGGAGTCATGCAGAAAAAGGCGGGCAGTTTTTGCGTTTACTGGTTCCGGGAGTTACGAAAGAATCTGTTTTACAAGGTTTCCATGCACGTCTGTCAGTCGGTAATCGCGGCCCTGGAAGCGGAACGTCAGCCGCTGATGATCCATCCCAAGACAATGCAGAATCGTGGCGTTCAGATCGTGAATATGCACGGGATCAGCTTCGATGTTGTAACCATAGTCGTCGGTGCGTCCCAGTGTCAGGCCTCCCTGAATGCCGCCGCCTGCCAGCCAGACTGAGAAACAGCGACCGTGATGATCACGTCCGTAGTCCGCCTGCAGGCCTCCCTGACCATACACCGTCCGTCCGAATTCGCCGCCCCAGACCACAAGCGTGTCTTCCAGCAGTCCGCGCTGCTGCAGGTCACGGATCAGCGCCGCCTGCGGCTGATCAATGTCCTGGCATTGTTTGGGCAGATTCGTCGGCAGACCACCGTGCTGATCCCAGCCGCGATGGAACAGCTGCACAAAACGAACGCCCCGTTCCAGCAGCCGGCGTGCCAGCAGACAGTTGGCGGCGAATGTCCCTGGCTTGCGAGACTCATCACCGTACATGCTGAAGGTGGCCTCAGATTCCTGCGACAGGTCAATCAGATCCGGCACCGATGCCTGCATCCGGAACGCCATTTCATACTGTGTGATTCGAGCCGCAATTTCCGGGTCTCCGGACTGCTGCAGATGCTGCTGATTCAAAGCCGACACACTGTTCAGCATCGTGCGGCGAAAATCGCGACTGATGCCAGGCGGATCCGACAGATACAGCACCGGGTCACCGCTGCTGCGAAGCTTTACGCCCTGATGGCTGGAGGGCAGAAAGCCGCTGCCCCAGAGCCGTTCCAGCAGTCCCTGATTGGCATCGCGGCCGCTGCCATGCGAGATCATCACAATGAAGGCCGGCAGATCTTCAGCTTCGCTGCCCAGTCCATAGCTGGCCCAGGCTCCCAGCGAGGGACGCCCAGGCTGCTGAGATCCGGTCTGGATCAGCGTGATGGCCGGGTCATGGTTGATGGCTTCCGTGTGCATCGATCGAATGACGCACAGCTGATCAGCCACGGCTCCCGTGTGCGGCAGCAGTTCACTAAGCCGCAGACCGGACTGACCGAAAGTGCGAAAACCGAATTTCGGAGCGACCACGGGGAAACTGCTTTGCCCCGACGTCATCCCCGTCAGACGCTGGCCGCGACGGATCGAATCCGGCAGCTCAGTCCCGTGCAGTTTCCGCAATCCTGGCTTCTCATCCAGCAGCTCCAGATGCGAAGGACCGCCGGACTGAAACAGATAAACCACACGTTTTGCCCGGGGGGCAAAGTGTGTGGCGTGAGCAGCCTGAGCGGACTGCTGCAGCAAAGTGGCCGCAGCGGCCGCACCGGCAGGCATCCGCAGAAAGGCTCGGCGGCAGAGTCCTGACGTGTCCGACATGAGAAACTCCTTGTGATCAGCGGTTGTATGCGGGTGTCAGGGGCGAGTGATGGCTTCGTCAAGATTGAGCAGGACGCTCATGGCCGTGCTCCATGCTGCCAGCTCGTCATCAGGAACAGCAGCGTCGACGACAGCGCGACCAACCTGCCGCAGTTCGGCCGCCGCAGCAGGTGCGGCGGCAAAGTGTCGGCGTCCGGCAGCCACCAGCTGCAGCAGCTCGTGCTGTTCGGCCGTCTGAGGTGGTCGGGCCAGCACAATGCGGCAGGCCAGATCAATGCGGGCAGCGTCGTCAGCGGCACCCGCCAGAACTCGTTCCGCCAGTTTTCTGGCCGCTTCCACCCACGTGGGGTCGTTGAGCAGTACCAGTGCCTGCAGCGGAGTATTGGTGCGGGAACGTCTGACAAGACAGGTTTCGCGGTCAGGTGCATCAAAGACGGTCATGGCGGGCGGCGGGCAGGTACGTTTCCAGAACGTGTACATGCTGCGACGATAAATGCCGTCACCCGGATCCGGCTGATACTTTTCTCGCCGCTCCACCGAAACATCCTCCCACAGGCCTTCCGGCTGCCATGGTTTGGCACTGGGACCGCCGACAGTCGGGTTGAGCAGGGCAGAGGCGGCCAGAGCATTGTCACGCAGCATTTCCGCCGGCAGACGCAGGCGGGCACTGCGGGCGAGCAGTCGGTTTTGCGGGTCAAGTTCCAGCAGCCGGGGAGTGACGTCAGAGGACTGGCTGTAGGTTGCCGACAGCACCATCTGCTTCAGCAGCTGCTTTTGATTCCAGCCGCCGGACTGCAGTTCACAGGCCAGCCAGTCCAGCAGTTCAGGGTGAGACGGCAGAGCTCCCTGGATACCAAAGTCCTCGGTCGTCTCCACCAGTCCGACTCCGAACAGCATTTCCCACCAGCGATTGACGGCGACGCGAGCAGTCAGGGGGTTGTCGGGG
>Ga0169931_10007420_pt1 | contig 16250 bp, 11 predicted proteins | sample Kivu_15m_20L_FD_129675 | JGI IMG/M metagenome (GOLD analysis project Ga0169931, IMG submission 129675) | Freshwater microbial communities from Lake Kivu, Western Province, Rwanda to study Microbial Dark Matter (Phase II) - Kivu_15m_20L... | ecosystem: Environmental > Aquatic > Freshwater > Lake...
CCTTTTTCACTTCAAAATAAGAATAGCAGAGAGATGGACGAGCCTTTTTCATTGGTTGAAGCAATGACCGTGGAAGGAATGTATTCAGAAACACCAAATCCCGGTTCAAACCCAAACCCAAACCCAAACCAAAACCAAAACCTTTCCAATCCCACTTATTACATCGGCGTAAAAAATGAGAAAATTAAGCAATTGGAAAAAGAATTAAACGCACTCACGGCAGACTACACGACGCAGTATAATTTGTATTCCAGTGATTTAATGACACGCAACCAGTATTTACAAAACAATGCCGAATATTTAAATAAAATCGTGGTTGACACTTCCGGTGTGTCCCAAGATGCGTCCGGGGCCACTAAAAAGGCGTATTACTACATTAATAAGTATGGTTTCACGCACAAATACAATTCCGCCGCAATTGAAAAGAATGACGCGTCGTCGTGTCCCGCATTTCCAATGATTGGTAATCCCGCAGTGGTGAATGACGACGCCTTGAAAAAAGTGGCCGGGGTTCCTACCCGGTTTGCAAAATATGATGGCCCGGATATGAGCCCTGGCCAGCCGTGTTTAGCCGGTGTGAATGTACAAAAGGATGGGACACAAGAATACGCGTGGGTGGATATTCGGGGGCAAAAGCATGTGTATAATCGCAGCGCTTGGAGTGAAGATTACCGTGATTCTAGTTGCCGAAAACAAAATGTGGGGGAGCCGCTGGTTCTCTCGGCCGCCAAGTATGACGCCATTCCTACGGACACCAACAACCCAATGACGACCACATCGGTGTGTTATAAAACAAATTCTGACCCGTCATTGTATGACAACCTTATGACGCTGAATAAGAAGATTAATGCTGTTGTGTCGCAAATATCCGAAGAAACCCAGCACATTGCCAACGCCAGCGCAAAATTAGAAGGCGATGTCAAAGAAGCCGAATTGCGAAGCAACACTGCGATTGAAGCGGCTAATGCGGCGACAACCGCATCCAAAAATACCTATGCCGACCCATTTTATAAGTTGTATGGCCAGAGTGAAGGATTTAGATATGCCTTTTGGAGTGTCATTATTTTGATTGGTATACTTTTGGTGTTTAGGTTGTTTATTGGTGGAAATGGCGGTGGCGGTGTTGAAGGCAATGAGTTAGGAGGGTCTGATTCGGGTATAATCAGCGGTAGCACCGGAATGTATGGTATTGTTATTATTAGTTTATTGTTTATTGCTGTGTTATTTTATTTATCACAAACAAACTTTAAAGACTATCAATATAGCACCAGTAAAATAATTCAGTAATTCAGTAATTCAGTAATTCAGTAATTCACGTTCTCAACATACCAAATACCAAATACCAAATACCAAATACTAATATAACTTTATCATCCGCAAAAATAAGTATATAGTTATATTAGTAATCAAATGTCATCCATAAAAGTATCAGATAATGATTTATTAAATATAAAAAAGGCACAAAGTGAATTGGACGCACTTGTAAATCAGTATAACACGCTTCACGCAACATATATGAAGGATGTTGGCGAAAGTGTATTAGAAAAATGGAAAATCAAATATCCAATTAGATTAACGGGGGTTAAGCCCGAAGACGTCATCACGCCGCCCACCCCATTTTCCGTGTTTGATACCAGTTCCAATTGTTTTAAGCGGTGTTTTGACGACAATTCTTGCGGTTTTGCCACATTTTCCCTTACATCCACCGGAAACAAGTGTGCCTTATATAAGGCGGGTCCAGACATTACAATGACGGCCACCACGCCGAATCCGTGCGGCGGTGCAAACCAAGCCGCGTGTGTTGTAGGGAGCGAAAACAAGTTTGGTTATGAAAAACCGGTGTGGGAAAATAAGCCATTTACAAATGCGATATCGCAAAATACGCCGCCATTAACGACGCCTGGTCAAAACATTGGTGCTGACTGGATTTATTTAGGAACACCGGAAACCCTTGAAAAATGTCAAGAAAACGCGGTGAAACACGATGATGTATTTACAAAAGTGGTGTATATTAACGACTCTACGCCAGGGCGACAGCAATGGCATAAATCGTGCTACGGGGCGAAACCCGGCGCCCGCACTTACGAAACAAACACCACGCCACTTGAATACACCACTTCTATTCCGCCGTATGGCCGCACAAAAATTGCGACGGACGGAAGCGGTCAAATGTTGCGAATCCAAGAATTGTCTCGTTTAAAACAAGACATTGATGACAAGAACATTGTGATTACGTCGTTAATGCGAGCCGCATTTGGAAACACAGACAACTACTTATCCAAGATAAAATCTAGTAATACTGCTGGAAATGCTGGAAATAATGCCGTAGTTGCGAGTAATGCTGACTGGCAAACCACGATGTTTGATGATAAAAATGGCTATTACACTAAATTATTGAAAACCCGAAATGAAATGAAACAAACCGGCGACAATATTAATGTATATGACGAAATCAATACGCGCAAATTGGTGAATGTGCACCGGTATAAATTTGTGCTGATTGTGACGGGCTTTATTATTTCCATCATCGCCTTCTATATGTATATGTCAAAGTATTCGGTCTTAGAACAATTCCAGTTTTTGGGGAATTATATATACCGTAATTGGTGGGTTTGGTGGTGGGCAGTTGTGGTGTTCATTTTGTTATATTTTATAACAAGTTCGGGTTGGGACGTGAGAGAATTCATAATCAAGGGATGGAGAGAAATCACCAACCCCGATTATTGGATTGGGAAAAATTGGTGGGTGGGTGTATCCATACTGATATTTTTATACGCAATATATTTTATGTATCTTCAATACGCACAAATGGCGATGCCAAATAATGGAACTGGTTCTGGAATTGATAGTGATTATTAAATGCCGGTTAAGCCGGTCGTAAACGAATGAATGGAGTATGGAGTATGGAGTAAACGAATGAATTGAGTATGGAGTAAACGAATGAATGGAGTATGGAGTAAACAACGAATGAATGGAGTATGGAGTAAAGGAGTGAATGAGTTTTTTCATAAATATATTCTTAACAATATATAGCACATACGCATAAAAAGAGAGAATTGTTAAAAATATGTCATTTTATAAAAATTCAAATGATTTAGTAAAGCAATCTATTTATGAAAATCAAATAAATTCAACCATCGGAGAATCGGCGGGGTGTGGCATGGGGTTGCCCGCATTCAAAGAACAAATAAAACGGGTTGCCGAATCAGCGGGATTTATGCCGTCCAGCAATACCAATACAAATAACGACAGCATGTATTCGGATGATGGCAATTTGTCCTCCATTGAAGGGTTTGTGCTGGATGAAAATTCCGACAAATATTTGAATGAAGTAAATAAAGAAATAAATTCCAAAGAAAAGGTGTTAACCAATATGAGTAATTTTATGGACCTACAAACTTTTTCAGGAAACCGAAACCCGCATAAAAATAAATGGACCAAGGTGGTTGATTCTGCGGGAGTTGCCAAATACGGGTATTTAAACACGGCCGGCGTTTTTGAATTGCTGTATATTCCTCAAAACCAGGCATTACAGCCGTCAAATTGGCTGGACACCGACCGTATGGCGGATAATACGGGGGTATTAGGATGCCCCGCCGCTTCCACGGGTGTAAATGAAATCCGCATAAAAGGCACGTGGGCGGATATAAAACCATACCAAGTGGTGTATAAAACCGACAACAATCCGGCGTTTTATATGATAGATTTAACCGTTAAAAACATCAATCAGTCATTAAATGGCAAAGGGCTGTATTCGTGTGGAAAAGAAGGCTCCAATGTGTGGGTTACGGAACGCCCTGCCGCCGATTTGGAATTAAACACCGCCACAAACCGCTTCAATCACGGGTGTTTTACATTCAAGTCCGGCAAAAGTTGGAGTGATTTAGGCACATTCATTGAGCAGAGTGATTTGGTTGGAAATCAAACCGACATTATTCCGATTTGTAAGCGCCGGGCGGAGGATATGGGCAAGACGCAATTTATCATACAGGAAAATAAATGCTATGTGAATGTTGGAAATCCGGTCAATTTACAAAATGTGTTGGACCCTTCAAACAATTGCACCGTGAAAACGAGGCAATCCCTGGATGAAGATGCGTATTTGTCGCAATACAGCGCGCAACTATATCCGCGCATTGCCGGCAAAATCACATCATATTCTACAAGTGAAACGGTGACAAACGAGGCGCGCCCAAAACCGCCGTGCCCGTCCGGTTGGTGGCAATCCGGCAATCAATGCTATCAAGGGTGCGTATATAACAGCCAAGGACGTGATAATAATGGCCGGTGTATATGTAACCGAGGATATCCGAATGACAAGTGTGCGGCTGGACATGCGTGCGTGTCAAATTCGTGTTATCGCGTGAATTCCAGCAGCGGCACAAACCACACACTGGCGGTGTATACCTTGAAACAGGACGGTCCTAGGGGGGTTGACCCAGCCGGTGATGGATTTGTTGGAAAAGTGTCATATATTACTAGGAATGGCGACCGCCGTGAATATCCATCATCTCTCGTTGACCATAGCAGCGAGTACTATAAAATACCGAATTATTATTCATCGGACGGCATAATATCGCGGGACACTGCTACGTTTGAACAATGTAAAACCCGGGCAACAAACAACAAAAATTGTGGCGGGTTTTCTTATTTGCCTCAGGGAAACACCGGAATATGTTTGCTGAACAATAAGGATACTATGTTTCCGAAAGGCAAGCGAATAATGTACCCCGGGGCGGACTTGTATATGAAGAAGCCGTATATCAAGGGCGCGGATAAGTCGTGCAGCGGCGCAACAATAAGCCCCATAGACAGCCTCACCTATCAATACTATTCCCTTGACCCGAAGAATATGAGTGCGGACGATAAGTGTAGTGTGTATAGCGCCGGAAATGATAAAGAAGTGGTTGCCAACGCGACAATTGTTGACCCCTCCTGGTTTTCATATTTTAAAGACAAAATGAGTAATTTACAAAATTCGCTGAATAACAGCAGAAATAAATTGGAAAATAGTAAAGCAAAGGAATTTAATGAAAAATATGATAAAGTGCGGGGGGAAATGGATTCATATAGACGCAATCAACGAACCATTGACGGCATTAATGAAGAATCGGGTATTCTGTTGATAAACAATTCATACCGGTATGTCATGTGGGCCATACTTGCCATTTTTCTTATCATTGCCTTTATTAAGATTAAAGAACGTTTTGTGCCTTCGTCTTCGTCTTCGTCTTCATCGTCTTCTTCGTCTTCGTCTTCGTCTTCGTCTTCGTCTTCGTCATCAAACGGGCTATTGTCGGGGTTGGGCTTAGGAACGGGCTTAGGAACAGGAATAGGAACGGGCTTAGGAACGGGCTTAGGAAGTGAAATGGGAAATGGCACAGACTCCAACGTGGGAACATCAAGCAGTGGGTTTGATTTGGGATTGAACAAACTCGGGTTTGGGAATGAACAGAGACAGCCCGAATTATAAGAAATGAAAATTTTTCATATATTATCTATACGATATATATGAACTTATGTCAAATAGCATTGATAGAACTACGGATATAATAAATCGGATTAATGACCTAAAAAATGTGGAACAATCTCTCTACACTCAATTAGAAAACATAAATAATTTACCGAACCCGAATCCTGAAAAACAAAAGGAGATTATTGACAACATTAATAAAGTGGTGAAGACGCGAGGGGAATTATATCGCAATTTAAATGATATGTATGTGCTTCTTCAAACCGATATTAATACCATACAAAATTCGGATGTATATAAAGCCCAAAACAATGCGCTAGACTTGATTAAAGGCGAATTGGAGCGTGCTGAGAAAAACAAAGAAATTATGGAATCAGATAAAAATAATAAATTACGCATGACCGAAATAAACACATATTATAGCAAACGGTATGAAGCCAGCGCAGATATAATGATGCTTGTTATTTATGTTACAATTCCGTTGCTTATTTTAGCCATTTTGAAGTCAAAGGGGTATATTCCTCGTTCCTTAGCAAATTTCGCTACAATTATTATATTAACGGTGGGTGGTGTTAAAATCGGCACTCGCTTATTGGACATGATGCGACGCAGCAATGTTGATTATGACAAGTATTCTTGGAGTTTTAATGCCGACAGTATTGATGCGAACGCGTTGAATGGTTCGGTAAGCGGTGATGCAAGTATTGCGTTGGATTGTTACGGGCCGGCTTGCTGCGACGGCGTTTCTACAATGTGGAACGATGACAAGAAGGTGTGTGTTCCCAAACCGGTTGATGCGGCAAGCACATTGCCTAGCACTGGCAGTAGCAGTAGTAGTAGTAGTAGCACTGGCAGTAGCAGTAGTAATACCGGAACAAGTAATACCGGAACAAGTTCCGCAAGCCGTTAGAAAAAGTAGAAATTTTATATTCTAAATAGTATAATAGTAATCTCTCTCCGAAACTATTATTATTATACAATATACGCAGACACACATAAACACATAAAATGGGAATTGAGAATGAAGATGAATACAAAAATAATATGCCCAGCGACCAAAAGGCGCAACTTGAAGCCGGTCGTTCCAATGTAGATGCCGTCAACAGCAACTCTCAAAAAAAGATAGATAACGTGTTCAAAGCCAGTGATGCCGCAAGCGATTTCGCCAAGTTAAACATATTAACCGGCGGGGCGGTTGCCGCAATTGACAAGGGTGGATACAACAGTCCAGAGAGAGACACCTACGACGTGAATGTGGCATACAATGACTGGCAAACCGCAAAAAAACGATTGATGACTTGCCCGTTGTCCGTGCGCAGTTCCGCAAAAAATGTGGTAGAGGCGTCGGATTCAAACATGCAGGATTCGTATAGCAACTATACCGTCGTAAAAAGCAATTGTAACGGCTATCCACTTTTGTTAAGAAAAAAAGCCAATCAATATATAGAAACAATTAAGCGGGTTGAAAATAACAATCGCATTCGTGAAAATACATTCATACCACCAGCACAACAATCCACGACTGACAACACAATGGTAGAGAGATTTACTATTTCAAGTTACAATGAGGTGGAAGGGTTTGAATTGCGCAGCATAATTGGCGGTAACCGATTGATGGAAGGCTTGGACGCCGGCGAAGCAGCAACCGACGAATGTTCTACCACTTTAACCGGTATCGCAAAAACCAATTATGAAACCGCGTGTTCGGCTGCTAAAAATGACAAGGCTGAACTTCGTAAAAAAATAGACGCCGCATACACCGACGCAAATGACGCGATTGAAATATTGAACACTCTGGCGCCGCTGGGGGATGTCGGCGAGATTTATACCAAAGAACTGGATAGCCGTGCGAAAACACTGCAAACCGTATTAGAACAACAGAAAAAGGACGTGAATACGTCGCACCGCAAAGCATTTTATGAGAACCAGCAATTCACATTATTGCTGGGGTTTGAAGGTGTCGGTAATTTTTTATATCAACTGCTGCTGTGGGTATATATTGCTTATTTTATTTGGGACATTGTAAAGACGCGGTTTGTTAAACCACGACTTATGATATATCTCGTGTTTTTTATTGCTTTGCCTAATATTATTGTACCGATTTATAAAGAACTCCTTAAAATGGGAGAGCAAATCCGGGCGTTGTTGCCAACATTGGCATTTACGCAATTATAAGTCAAGACGTTTGTCAAGAAGGTAATGATAGAGAAGAGGTTATTGAAAAAATAATTATAATAAAAATAATTATTTTTTGGGTTTGTTTTGGTATTGATTTTGGTTTTGGTATTGATTTTGATATTGGTTTTGTTTTGAATTAGTATTGATTTGTTTTTACACATCTGGCTCTTCCTCAAATTCATCCATTGGCTCTTCAAATTCAAACACCAATTTGAGATTCTTCCACCCACCGGTCGCGGGCTTTCCAAACTTCTTTGATAAATAATCCGTAAGTTCGGTGCATTTAGGCAGTTTTCCGCCATACTGGTTTCCGTACCATTTCTTGAATTCTTCCCAAACATTGTTCTTCTTGATAGTGCTTCCTTGTTCCACACGAATCTTCTCGGCAATAAACTCCGCCAAGTAATCCTGGCTGTTGCGATAATTGTCGCTGCTGGCTTCCACACGCTTACATGACGCAACAATACCGTTTGTTTTAAATGCCCGTTCCACCAGCATCGCCATAAATGTTTGCGACCATTTCTTCATCTTAACATCCAGGAATTGGTCAACCAAATATTGATGGGGTTGTTCGGGGTCGTCGCTTCTGGGATTTTCACAAAATTTTGATTCAAAATCGCACAAACGAATACGACGCCACGTGCCATTATCGTTGCTTTTAATATCAAACAGCGAATTCGTGCAAACCACCAACTTGAATTGTGAAACAAATGTCACCGTGTCTTTAAACAACGCGCGACCTTGAATGGGGTCTCCACCCGTAATTTCTTTCATAATACCTTCGTTCAACCGGTCGCCTTTTGACGGCTCTTGAATGACCGCATATCGCACGCCCATCAATTGCGCGATTTCGGATGATGTTCCGCCGATGCTTTGGCGTTTTTGTGTAATCAATGTAATTGGAACAGACGCTTTATACTCGCCAAGAACCATTGACATTAATTCAACCAACTTTGATTTTCCGTTGCTACCGGCTCCTAAATAAATGTTGAATGACTGCTCACGGTTTACACCAATTAACACAGAGGCAAGATGGTCCCACATATACCGCCGTAAATCGGGGTCAGGAAACAATTTCTCCATAAAGTCGGTTATTTCTGCGATGTTCTGCGCATCTCGCTTCGTATCAAGCGGCACGTAATCAATCTTGGTGCACTTTGTAATGTTGTCATCCGGCAACCCCCGCCGAAATGCCTTTTCAGTGAAATCAATGACGCCGTTGTTGAAGCACATCAAGTGCGGCTTGGCATTCATATTTTCAATGAAATCCTTGTCATAAAACAATTCACGCACTTCACGCATAATGTTGTTTTTTACGGCCGTGGTTTTCAACTTGGTGCATATATCTAACACGCGCTTTGACCTACGACGAGCCGTTTTACACGCTTCTTCATTGGGGTCCAGTGTTTCGGCGTATGACATTATGTCGCGTTGTTTTATTGTGTAAATATCGTACATGTCCTTGGAAATGAGCATACGAAGCGAATTGCCTTGGTCGCACTCCACCCAACGATTGCGAATGAATTCATACCACTGATTGTTCTTTACACTGGCGCACACAAACCGGTCTTTGAATATGTGATACAGCACCACCGCCAAATCCACATCCGTGGCTTTATCGTCTATGGTTTCGCTGCATATGGTTTGCTGGACGTGATATTCAATGTTTTCTTTTCGCACTTTTGTGAATTCTTTCAAGTTTTCGCTCTTGGCCCAATACATAATGGAGCGCATGGTTAAGCCTTCCCCGTTTGATTGGGTAAATCCGTCCCACATTGCGTATAATTCGGGAACATATTTCCAATCAAATTCGCCGGTTTGAGGGTTTCGCAGACTGTTTCTGCACCCCGCTTGCGAACTGAATGCCAGCCACGTCAAGAACAGTTTATCGCTGGTGTTTTTTAACGCCCACCCGGTGCGAATCCATTTTGTGTATGACCCCGGGCCATAATACGATTCCGGCAATATCATCGTGTAATTGTGCGCTTCCTTCATTTCGTATTCCTTGGAGTCCAGTGCATCAAAGAACATATCAATTGCCTGTTTTAATACATCGTGGCTGGTTATGCTTTCTATCTCAATCAGATTGCTCTTTTTGACCAACCGGAGTTTTTTGGCGCCAACCCCGGTTCCTGTTCCAGACCCGCCCGACTTTTTAGAGGCAAGGCTTTGTTTTGTGGTTTCGTATTCTTCTTGCGCACTTGATAAAACGGGGTATTCTTTGTACCCGGTGTATTGGACCGATAATTCCGCAAATCGTTCTTTCCGATTGAATTCGTGCGCCGGCAATTCTTCACACGACCACATCATGTCTGTCGCGTCCTTTTCCATCACAAATATGTATTTTAGTAAATATGCCTTGTGCCCCGGCTTGCGAGAGCCATATAATTGCCAGTTTGTGTGGCCTTTTGTAATGCCTTCGTCCAGCACCTCGGGCCACGAATTTATCAACGGCAAGTCAGTCCATATGTTCGGTAATTCTTTTAACACGTGATTTCGCACCATTACTTGGAGGGCGCGGTCCATTTGAATGCCAACCAGCATGTGTATGCCATCTTTTGTCACGTCATCCAGTAAATTCACATCACTCTTCTGGAATACATATACCGGGATTTTTTCGCCGCCTTGAATGTCTTGGACTTTGTCAATCGTGTCAAAGTATAACTGAATCGCATCCATGATGTGGTCTTTGGTGTGCTTCCGTTCTTCTACTTCCTTGTTGTATCTGAAATCAAAGTCCACGACCAGGGGACCCGACGCGTTTTGTTTTTCTGTCAAAAACTCTTGCTTTCCGTTTTCAAAAACATATGTATTATATTTGGCCCAAAAGTTGGCGAGTTCTTCTTGCGGAATCGTGTATGACCCGCCATACACATTCAGTTTCTTGTCTGGTATGCGGGTATGCGTGTATCCTTCACCCGGTTTTGATTGGAATTGTTTTAAATACTGTTCAAATGTTGCGGCTATACTGGTGATTGTGCTGGTGTTTGTGCTTGATGGTGCGGATGTGGTTTTTTTTGGAGATATTGTTTTTTCTGTTCTGGATGATGAATTGACAAGAGACTTACCTGAGACTGCTTCTGATGATAGTTTTGTTGCCATTTTATTCAATCTAGGTGTTGTCGTTTTTCTTATATACATAAAGACACATATTTTTATTTCAATTTTTGCGACCCCCTTAAAATCTTGTTTTTTGTTTTTCGCTAAACAAGAATGGCATATTTTGGGGGTTCATTTTTCATGTTTCTTGTACAAGAAATTATAAGAAATTACATATAAATAAAAATCAATATAGTTATATAATTCGTCTAACTACTACACCATACCATATCATACCACCATACCATACCATACAATACCATAGTGACGATACGAGACATGACGATGGAACCACCTGAAAAACAAGTATACATTGAAAAAGAAACAATAAAGCGATTGCTGTACGATATAAAAGACCTTGTAAAAAGCCCGCTCACAACCGAGGGAATTTATTACAAACACAGCGACGACGATATTTTAACGGGGTATGCGTTGATTATTGGTCCGCAAAACACACCGTATTATGGCGGTTTTTATTTTTTCAAGTTTCAATTTCCGTCAAATTATCCGTATTCGCCGCCAATTGTGTCCTATTTAACAAACGACGGTGTTGTGCGATACCACCCTAATTTTTATATCAATAAAAAAGTGTGTTTATCCATACTGAATACGTGGAGGGGGGAACAATGGACGTCTTGCCAAAGCATACGAAGCGTGCTGATAACAATATGGTCGGTAATGGATGAAAGCCCTCTGTTGCACGAACCCGGCATTTACAGCACCCACCCGGATTACGCGTCTTACAACAACATCATATATTATAAAAACATAGATTTTTGTATATTGACCCTTTTAACGAAATTTGAAACGTATTTTCCGGATTGGCCTGACGCACTGCGGGAACACTTTAAAACTATTATGAAAACGGAATTTTACAATAAAAAAGACGGCATATTATCATACGTAAATGAAAAGGCAAAAACAATAAAAAAACACAATGAATCAGTTAGCCTGTACAACCGGTTCATAACAACCATTGATTATGCGGATTTATTAAAACGAATACATATTTATATAGATGCCGAGATGCCCAGTAAAAATTGAAATAAATAAATAAAAATATAGGCATATAGTAGCCTAAGCCCAAACCATGCATTTCTGTGTAAAGTGTAACAACATGTATTATACCAGCATCAAAGACAGCAACACGCTGGCGTATTATTGTAGAAACTGCGGACACGTTGACGACACCATTCATTCCGATAATATTTGTGTTTCAAAAACCTTTTTCAAAAAAAACACAACCCAAACATACACGCACGCGGTTAATAAATATACCAAAATGGACCCGACCTTGCCTCGCATCACCACCATCAAGTGTCCAAATGTAGAGTGTACTAGCAATAAAAAAGAAAAAAATCCCGAAGAACCGGGCCACGACGCCTCGTCTAAGAATGAAATCATTTATGTGCGATACGACGACACCTCTTTGAAGTTTGTGTATTTATGCACAAAATGCGAGACGCTTTGGAAAACCGAACAAACTTCATAAGTTCATAAGTTCATAGGTTTGTGTGTGTGTGTGTAGAAAAATTGAAAACATTTAAACTGTATTTAGTATATATATCAATACAACTTTTGGAATGTCAAAGAAATTACACGATGAAATGGAAGAATTTGCTGTTTCCGATGAAGAATTGGAAAAAAATATAACCGAAGATGAAGATGAGGATGACGATGACACCGAATACAATGAAGAAGAAGAAAGCGATATTGGAGAAAGTGATATTGAAGACGAACATAATGAAGAAGAGGACGATGAAGGCACAGAAGGTGTAATTGAAGGCGCGGAAGGTGAAGGCGTAAATGACGACGAAGGTGAAGGCAGTGAATACGAATACGATGACGGCGGCGAAGGCGAAAAGAAAAAGAACGCAAAAAAGATTGCAAATGCGAAAAATAAAGGCAAATTAAACGCAGCCCAAAGTGGTATGATTGGCATTCCACATGGTTTAGAACACAGCGATAGCAGTGACGACAGCGAAAGCGACGATGAATATACAACCAACAACAATAATGGATATTTTCAAAAATTGGATAAAAATATAAGAAAAAACTACATTACGGAATATCACCCCGAAGTATTGATTCATAACTACGACGAAATTATGAATATGGCAAGAGTGGTTCGGGATAAAAATGGCGTTATTGTAGATGAATTGCATCGCACAATCCCTATTATGACAAAATATGAACGCACCCGCATCTTAGGACAACGAACCAAGCAATTGAATGAAGGCGCAAAACCAATGATTAAGGTAAATTCTACGGTCATTGACGGATATTTGATTGCGTTAAAAGAATTGGAACAAAAACGTATTCCGTTTATTATTCGCAGACCATTACCAAACGGCGGGTCTGAATATTGGCGAGTCCAGGATTTGGAGATTTTGTAATAAAAAAATTGATTTACATAAAGACAAATAAGAAATTTAACAACAACAACAACAAGAAACATCAGTTCAGTTCAGTAGTTCAGTAATGAATCATCATATTGCGGCATTTGTGTTATTACAAAATGGGAAATACATTGAAACTACGCGAGACAAAATGTATTACGATTACGACAAGAACACTGGTATGTGGATAGGTAAGTATATACCAAACAACAGTTCAGTAGAATGGAAAAAAATGGAGGGTGAAAAATTCTGGCGTGAATTTATTATCCCCACTTCAATCTGGAATTCATAAACCATAACTGATAAGCCATAATAACCTAGTAAAATAAAAAAAACAAAAAAAACAAAAAACAAAAAAAAACAAAAATAATTTGATAGAACATATGCTCTAATCAAATTATTTTCATTTATTTTTTATTTATTTTATACTAATGCTACGCTAACATTTCCATCTCTTTCCACAATCAATACAAGAGACAAACGTCGTCATCGGTTCATCCGCCGAACGTGTTTGAAGTTGATAGTATGTGCAGCGTTTTGATTTACATTTCCTACATGTAAAGTTGTCGGTTGATGCTTCCAAATTTGGTTCATACTGGTTCTTATCGCGGATTTTCTTTTCTTCAATGAGGTCGTGCCACTTTTTGGGTTTCATTTCCTGGTGTGTCATATATGCGAGTTCGTGAGACTTTATTTTTCCAGTTTTTATTAAGCCGCATACATCGGGGTCTTGAAGATTTATGTATATGGAACGCAAATGGTCAATGTATATAGTTACAAAGAATTCGTTGTCCCATTTCTTCACAATATTTAGTTTTTCTGCCTTTTCAAGCGAGTAATTGTATATACCTTTTTCAAGATTGGTTGCTTGGATTGTGTTTTGTAATATGGCCGCAAGTCTTTCTCTGATGCGACTGCGAAACATATCTGGGTTTGGAATTTTCTTGATATTGGCACTTTGGATATTGGCACTTTGGATATTGGCACTTTGGATATTGGCACTTTGGATAACTGGCATGGTAGAGGGTGTTACTGTTGCTGTTGCGGTTGCTGTTGCTGTTGCGGTTACTGTTGCTGTTGCCGAGGACATTATAGGTTTACTTGTTTATTATTACTATTTTGTTAGTTTTATTCAATTTTTTTAGACCATACATAGTTTTTCGGTTTTTCAATTTTCAACTACAACACATTCAGTTAATGTGTAAAATGTACACGGAAGCGGACACCGAAATGGACACGACACATTGGTTTTTAGCCATTTACATAAGGCGGAATGTTTGAATGTGTTTCGGCAATTACTACACGCATCTACTAATTCTTTTTTATGCGTTTGTTGTTGTTGTTGCGGTTGCGGTTGTTGTTGTTGTTGTTGCGATTGCGATTGCGATTGCGGTTGTTGCGGTTGCGATTGTTCTTGCTTCAACGCGTCAAATGTTATGCTACAAACCCACATATTTTTATCTTGGGTTCTTGCTTCAAAACCATCCGGCGCAGGGTTAAACACAACTATATTCGGGTTATAAACCAATTCATATTCCGACGCCAATATATCAATGATTTCTTGGTCATCTAATCTACCCAATACATCATTTGAAAAGCGCGTCAAAGAACACCCTTTTTCCAACAAATAAGTAAATATATCCACATACCCATTTTCGGCGGCGTATTGTAATAATATGTCGTTGTCCATGCGATAATCCGCCCCGCTTTCTACAAGCAGTTTTACATATTCAAACCGCCCACACGACACCGACCAATAAAGCGGTTCTTCGTTGTTAATGTGAATATCAATTTCGGGGGTAATATCCGCGTAAATCATAAATTCAATGGAATCAATAACAGTAGAATGTTCTAATACCGACATAAACAAGCGGGGAACCGCGTGGTTTATATTTGTAGGAATACACGACATCAAGAATCGGGCAATTTCAAAGCGGCACTTCACAATAGATAAACGCAACGCATAATAATCGTCAAAGTGTGGATTATAATCCCAATCAATGACCAAATGCTTGATAATGTCCATATGATTTTCAATGACGCAATACCGAAAGCATTGATTGTCATTACATTGAGGGTCAACCCCTAGACTCAGGATAAACGAAAACCACTCCAAATCGCCCTTTTCGGCAAAACAACATAGCAAATCTTCGCCAATCGTCAGGCGCGCATCATCGTCTTCATCCACGATATGGATATTTGCGCCGTGTTCTATTAAATAAGTCGCAACCTCTTTTTCTTGATTGTATATGGTGTCGCTGAGTGCGCCTTCATAGTCAATATGAATATTCACGTGCTTGGTTTCCACAAAGTATTTAACGATATCTAGATGTCCGTTCATACACGCAAACCTGAATGCTTCGTAATAATAAGTATCGCCGAGAGAAAAGTCAAATCCACACAAATATTTCACAATATGGAGATGGCCAAAATAGGCGGCATTGAGTAGTCCGTGTTGCATGGCAGAAATGCCTCCTGGAATAACATTTTCAATAAGGTGGTGTTTTACGCACATTTTTAAGCCGTTTCGGCAAGATAGTATGAATTCGCGGAGAATGGTGTCTTCAATGTCGGTATATTCACGGTTTATGTAAGAATAAATGTCGCCGAGTTCGTTCGTAACTGTGGTTGTTCTCATAAGAATAAAGGGAATGGGGACGTGAGTTGGCATGAAACTTGGATTTGAAAAATTGATAGAACAAATTGATATATACTAAATTGTGAAAGTATAAATCAATTTTTTTTGTAATACTAACCATTACGCATTTACATTTACACCATTTCACCGACCCTTAATGGTCGGCATCTTATGTAACTGTTACTTTATAACCGATAAATTTCCTTTTTTATATCCGAGAAATCGCCTACGCCGATTTCAGGTTATATAAATCGGAAATTGAAAGGTTAAAAGGTGTAAAAACCTCTAAAAATTTTCAGGATTTCTTTGGAGAGTTCCATAAAAATTACCAGAGTATCCATTACTTCGTTACTCCATTACTTCGTTACTCCATTACTTCGTTACTTCGTTACTCCATTACTTCGTTACTCCATTACTTCGTTACTCCATTACTTCGTTACTCCATTACTTCGTTACTCCATTA
>Ga0169931_10007421_pt1 | contig 16248 bp, 15 predicted proteins | sample Kivu_15m_20L_FD_129675 | JGI IMG/M metagenome (GOLD analysis project Ga0169931, IMG submission 129675) | Freshwater microbial communities from Lake Kivu, Western Province, Rwanda to study Microbial Dark Matter (Phase II) - Kivu_15m_20L... | ecosystem: Environmental > Aquatic > Freshwater > Lake...
TAAAGCTCTTGTGGGCGATAAATACGCGCTTATTACTTTTGATTCTGCTAATTGCAGTCGAGTTGATCAGGTAACAAAATATGTGGTTAGAACTTTACCTGGGGGTAGAGAGAAATCTTTCAATTCTCAGCCGATACGAATAAGTGGGCTACAGAACGGCAGGAGCTACCGATTCACCGTCTTTGCTGAAAACAATAAAGGTAGCTCTGAGGGAGTGGAGAGCAATTCTGTAAAACCTCAAAAGACACAGCCTTTAACAGTTATCGATAACGCATCTAAGGTCACGGGTCTAGCCGCTATTGAATATCAAGGAAAGCCCGTCGTCGTCTATGGCGATGAGGTAACACAAAGACTAAAAGTGGCTACCTTCAGCGGAGGCAAATGGCGTAACTCCACCATTAAACGAAATCTATCGGTTGGCCCGATTTCTCTATGTATAGAAGGCAAAGGTAATAATGCAACGCTTCACGTCTTTTATGGCGAAACCAAAGAAAAAAACCTAATGCACTCGACCCGAATACGTGAGAAGTGGAGTCATGAGATTGTAGATGGTGACGGACGAGTTGTTCAGGACTACAAAGAAAGAGATAGAACTCGAACAGCATCTGATGTCAGCGTTTCAAATACTTGTGTAATTACCCAAAGTGGAATTCAAGTCTTCTACCGCGATGAAACTCAAGGGATTTTACTCGGGGCAGTTAAAACTAAAAATGGTTGGACTTATGAGATCGTGGACGGTGACAAGACAACTGAGAACCGCACAACTGGCGATGTGGCATTCGCGCTGGATGCGATCGCTGTAAACGGATCTGTTTATTTGATTTATGATTCAGTATTGGTCCTGAACTCAAGCCGTCAAGTTACTGAAAGTGAAGTAAGAGTTGCGACTAGAAAGACTGTTTACCCCGAAGACTGGACGTACCAAACTATAGATGGACCAACTCATGGGAATAACATTTCAGGGTACGCCGTATCTATCGCGGAAAAGAGTGGCCAAGTATGGGGCTCTTGGTTAAGATCAAATGGGGAACATTTTCCTAATGCTAATCAGTTGGTCTCCTCAGAGTTATTTGACAGTATTGAACCAAAAATCATTACACCAACAAATTTTGGCCTTCCAAGTGGCCCTCTTTCAATTTATGCGGGAGGCATTTTTTTTGGTTGTCAACAGAGAATTTGTCACTCTAGCAATTTGAAATCTGATACAAAACTAGTTAGTGGAAAGACGATTCCGTCAACCTTGGGTCAAGTACTCTCAATTGAAGGAAGTTGGTTCCTGATTACTTCTATTGATCAGGCCCTAGTGGCAATAAAGGTTTAGATCTATAGTCTTTTGTACTTGGGGGTTCTTATCAGAGGAAGTTTGAATTTATCCTAATCCAGTTGTGAGGAATCAAATCCTGCGGATCTTTAAAGCCTTTAAACCACTTGTCAGGCGCAACGACCATTCCGTCCGGAACTTCCGAGAGGTAGGCGGCCCACCAGCTCAGACTTGAATTCGCAATTACATAGCCAGAAGCCCCTGTCATTTTCCTTAGCGTTGTCATGGCTGAGTCTTTTGGATCTTCAACAATTTCTATCGGGAGATCTGTGATTCCGCTAATCATTTTCTTAGCGTAGAAAACGTCATCAGAGAATAGAAGAATTTGTTGTGCTTCCATTCTTCTCTGCAGAATTCTTAACCCATTTTGGTAATAAGTCGGACCGAGAAAACCAAAACCTTCTTGGTCATAGTCTCCTCTTCTAACGTGCACAACTATTTTTCCAGGAAGTCTCGATTCATCTCTAATTCCACTTTGCTCGTCGTAAGGAATTATAGAATTCACGATTTCATTCCTACATCTATCAACCCATCTGTAGCTTTGAAAGTATCCCGCGGCTAACTCATCCCTCAAATCTTCATTTTCTGGCACTTCAAAGTATCCTAAACCCTGTCCCAATATTAGTGTTTCCGCAATCCGTTTTCTTCTCAATTCTCTCTCAATGAGGAATTTGATTGCTTGCCAGTGTTTACGATCATGCGATTCATTCGCATACTGACGCATTAGCCGATTACAAGAACGTCGAATTAGAGTTGGCATTTTCGAAACATCTATTTTGAATCCCCTACTTCGCAAAATGGAGGCCAATTCTGAGTCCAGTCCTTCTCCATCATAAATAAATCTGAGGTTATCTTTGTTCTTGACTCGCTCAATCCCGAATGCAAATTGAAACAGTTGATTACCGAGTCCTCCTTGAATCATTACACCAAGCATGTTAATTATGAGTCCTTCTTTATCAATTGATTCCGGACTTCCACTATCGCCGATTTAAGTAAAAATGTGCTTTTGATGTTTGAAGACCTTAGTACTCTCAACATAAATGTCTTCAGTGCTTGAATTCTTTGTTCCAGCCTAGAATATCGCAAGGCGGAAAGAAAGAGACGCACGTAAAGGGTCGCGAGAATGATCCAATTTTCTCTTACTCCACACTTTCCGAACTCTAGATCGGCCAAAACAAATGATTTCAATGAATCCCTATTCTTTATACTCTTGTTTGAAGTTAATTGAGTTTTACTTTTCACTTGATAGGAATATGTAATATCTTTTGAAATACATACTGACCTTTCAGAATTTAGAAACCTGGTAAAGAAAACTACATCCTCGCCCATACTCAGGCCCGGGAATGAACAATTCACCAGCCGATCCCTCCTAAAAACGATCCTCCAAATACCGAGTCCGTCTTCGTGCCAGCGTGTATCGTCAAATTCGTTCTTGCGAGGAAGATATTGCTTCTGATTTTGCGTTCTACCATCTCGCATAAACCTTCTATAAGAAGTCACGATATAGTCACATTTTTGGTTACTCACGCTCTCGATAACTTCAATTAGTGCTCTGGGCAGTGGATGATCATCCGAATCCCAAAATATAACCCAGTCTCCAATTGCACGTGTAAGACCTTGATTTCGCGAATTACCAGGGCCCCCAAAATCGCCTTCGATAAACTCTACATGATCAAACCGCTTAAAGGCGTCCCATAGATCATCCCTAGCTAACTTTTTTAGATATCTGCTGTCATGCACAAGAATTAACTGAATCTTTTTTTGCCATTCTTCACAATCTAGCCTCCATGATTCTGACTCCAATAAGAACTCTGACGAGTCAACAAAAGGAATTATGGCCGTTAATAATATCTTTTCATCATTCATGAGGCCGATCTTGCCCCTTTGAGTCTCTCTGCCAGGGATACAGGTCTCTTAATGAACCAAAAAAAGAAATCCAATAATGGTGCATACACTTTTAGAAAAATGTGTCTTCTTGAAATATTAAATACTTCCTCCTCTAGAATCGAATTAACTACATTCAGTTCCTTTTGAAAGGATGACGCACTCCACCAATTAACATTTTCCTTTGTTGGTTGATTCTTCACTAACGGTAAATCAAAAATCTCTAAACCTAAGGGGAAGCCTTGGTACATTTCGTTTGACGCAAATTCGTCAAAACCCATGTTACTAACCAGGTTTACAGGTGGAATTATTGTTTCCTTTTCTAAGAACCGCATAGAGGCTGCTAGTGGGATGTCCCAGGTGTCAACTATCCCTTTTCTTACACGCTGATGTCCCTTCAACCAAAAATACTTCACAGATTTTGGGAGTGCACTTTTTGGAATTGGCGGGTTGAGAATTCCATTTAGCATTTCCTTCCAACGACTTGACCAAGATGCCCAACCCCAAATAATCGGATAGTTAGCAGCTAATGTCCTTCCCTTCAAGCCAGCATTTTCGTGACTTTTCGGGATTAGTCGACTTCCAGAAATCATCCAAACCTCACTATTATCTTTGAATCTATTTAAGCCCTCCTCGGCAAAGCGGAGGAAGTCTAAGTTGAACTCAAGGTCGTCTTCGATGATTACTCCTCGCTCTTCCTGTCCAAAAAACCAATCTAGAGCAGAAATAACTGCGACTCCGATCCCTAAATTTTTTGAATGGGCACGAACCTCAAATTGTTGAAAATTTCTTGACATAGTCTCAATAATTTGGAAAATCAGCAGTTGATTCTGCTTGTCTAGATTGTTTCTTGGGCCGTCTACCGAAACATAAACACGCTGTATCCCGAACTGCTTTAATAAAGATAGGGTAGTGGCGAGCCGTGAGGATCTTACGTGGCACAGCAGTAAAGCAGCCTTCAGATCAGTCATTCTTTCTTCCTCTTCTAGGAATTATTGAGTCGCCAGATCTATTTCTTGCTATCCAAACGGGGGAGATTAGTCCCTTGACGGTGCCTAAAGTGCTCTGCGGCTTAGACGGTGGAACAAAACGAGATACCTGGTAATCCATTGATTTCACTAACACAGAAAGCAGTGATTGATCGTTTCGATGCTCGACGAATGACTCTAATTCACCTAAAGTTGAAGGTGAGAAATCCAAATTGGAAATTTTTTCTAAAGCCAGATATTTCCATCTCCGAGCTAACTCTTCTCCTCTCTCGCCATGCATAACAAAGAAATTAGCTTGAACTTGATTTCCAGGTCTTATTTCTCTAATGGAAGGGAATCGCATAATCACGTCCCTTTTCGTATAAAGTTCTTCTGGAGTCTGTATTTCATAAAACCAGCCACCGTTCTTGATTGCTGAATTAAAAATTCTCCCCATTATTTGGGTTGATAACAAATTAATGTTCATTTCGCATCCGGCATCAATCCAAACGACTCCGTCGCACTCGCCGAATGCCCCTTGAAGACACCTGTGGATCACCTCGGCTTTCCATGCGTAATAGCCATAACCTCGAGTCTCTTTATTCAAAAAATCACCATACGCAGCAAAAGTTGCGGGGCAAGTTTCATGAATGTTGTCCTCTGTGATCTGAACAAAAGCAGAAAATTCCTTAAATTCCCTCGCTTGATTCAAAAGTCTTACGCTGGCATCTCTTAGAGGCCCCTCGGTTATACCCGCCGTGGCAAGAAGCCAATTCTCATTCTTATTTGAAAACATAGAATTTCCGGGAGATGAAAGAAATCAATTGTAAAACAAAAATAAGTGAATTAAATCTTATAACAGGGCCGTTGTTAGAACTTTCTATTAATCTTTGAAATCTTCTTTTATTAAAAGGATAATTAAAAGCGCTGAAGTCTTTGCTGTGAATGTGTAAGGAGTATAATTCCCCTGTTGGCTTTTCAGTAAGGGACTTAGAAACTTTAACTCCGGAGTTGTAAACGTGAAAGCGAAGCTTTGGTACCTCGATGAGGTGCGACCTATCATTGATATAGCGACGAACAAAGCCTCGATTATTTCTAGGGTCGATCCCGAAGAAGAATTGACCTATAGAAACACTGTCAAAAATACCATCAAACAACTTACCGTTCCTTAAGATCTCGTTTACCACTTTGAGATTAGTAAACTCTTCTCTCACTTGCTGACGGTTAAAAAAAGTGGGTAATAGAAATACCTTCTCAGGAGAAATTCTATAGAGATTACCTAGAACCTTCATATCAGTCGTCTTTGGGTCCCTTTTGACTTCAGCAGCAGAAAAGTCACAGAGTAAGTTAATAGCATTAACGTTCTTTATAAATAGCGTGCTGGCAATACCCAAAGTTGGCGACTCCAACGGAAATGCAAGTCCTTGTTTGATCTGTTTGAATTTATCGAATGGAAAACTCGGCAGGACAAGAACGTCGCTTTCAATATGAAGAACATTTTCCATTTGTTTGTCCGTAATAAACATCTGTAGAGCAAGAAATCGAACTAGTGTCTTCGCCCAAAAGCCCGATCTGAAGCGAAGGTCGTGATCCAGGGCATCCGAGAGCGAATTTGGTTCCCATCCCCTTTTATGAATAACGTTAAAACAGTCAACTCCTCTGTCCAAAAGTTCCTTTTCTGTTCTTGGATTATCCACTATTACTTCCAAACGTTGTTGTGGAAATGTCTTACGAAAGAAACTCAAGTTCCTAAGAAAATATCTTGGTAACTTGTTGCCCAAATACACAAAAGCAACAGTTGGTTCGCTATTCTTCATATCTGATGAATCTTAAAACGCTGGTTCCACGACTAAAACCGTGGTGACTGTCTAATTCACAAATCAAAACTGTCTTCTCACTCTCTGATTGAGATAATCATAGATACCCGAAATAGTGTCTCTAAAATCTAGCTCCTCATCGAGAACTGTTTTCTCTAACTTTACAGAATAGTTATCCTCCTTAGGATCAGGTCGGGAACCAAATCTGAGTAGATGTTGCAGGCCAAATTTATCCATCACACCTTCCGCCATATCCCTTATCGTTATGCTATCTCCATGATTCAATTGTTGAATACCACACATTTCACCTGATTGGATCTGTTTTACTAACAGGATATTTAAATCATCGATATGGTGATATTGACGTATCTGATTTCCAGTAGAAAGATGAAGGTCTGTTTTATTTTCTATCGCCGCCTGCAGCTGTCCTATAAGCATATGAGAGTGATTTACCAATCCTCCATAAATTGTGTTTAACTGAAAATGAAGGTAACTGGATTTCTCCTTTGATGCAACGAAGTTAAGGTACTTCTCTTTCGAACTCAAATATCTGTTCTCACCATAAATTGCCAGAGGCTCAAGAACTGAACCAAACGTAACGAAGAGACTTTCAAAGTCTTCTAAAATGTTCAATATATATCTTGGTAATTCGAAATTTACCCAGTTCAATTCAGAAAATTCGGTTTTTGGATTGGTGTTGCCCAGTGTATAAATGACAACATTTCTCATAAGAGGATCCGCTGCGATTTCCCGCCTAATCACTTCTTCATTTAAGCCTTTATGGCCCCATTCTCTAACTCTTGATGGTGGAATTATTTTGTCTACTTGCCCTAATCCATTCATCAAAGCAGAACCAATTGTTCCCGAACCTCCAATTAGGATGTATTTGGTGTCCAACACGATACGATTGTATAACTTTAAGTAAGCACCACATATGGGGAAATTTAGAATAGGAGCAGGTCTTGTCAGCAAAACTTGACTCCACTTTCAGTTTGTATCTAAATGTACCTAAGAATATGACTATCTTAACAATAAAACTTGGGACATTTTCAGGATGCCAATCTTTAACTTCAAAGCTATATTGAAAGATTGACGACGATGCTACATAGTAAAACCATTTTTCGTAATTTTAGAGAAATCGTGAAGCGCATCAGGAATGCGTTTTATAAGTTGCTTTATAGGGCATTCTGGCTTCTAGTTCCGACCCGCAAAAATGAGTCCCCTTTTCAGCAAACGGTTCATTTTTTGGTAGTTGGCAATAGTGTTTACGCAAAAATTGTTCAGACTGCGATTGAGAGTTTTCTCTTCTTTAACCCTCGTGCAAGAGTATTACTTCACTGCGACCCTCGTACAGAAAGAGCAGTTAAACGAAGTCTCTTTCTTGTACGTTTACGGCATCCGAAAAAAGTAGCAATTTCTGTGACCGACAACGATGAGATTTGGCATAAGCAAAAACTTCAGCTCATTCTCTCCTTAGTAGGAACTACCGATATGTTCTTAGATGCAGACGTAAGAATTAGACGCCCCATACATTCGATAAGTAAAGTAACTTTTCTTGTTCGGGAGAGTAAAGTTGCCTCTACGCTTGATTTCGGTTTATTCGATTTATTGAAAAATGATATTTCGGGTGGAGAGATTTCCTTTTCTACGAAAAATACGACAGCTTTTAGTTGGGGAGGACAAATTCTTGCGCCCAATCAAATCCAGTTGGCATGGAAAATCTATCAGTCAGTCGTTCGCAAACTATTCTCCTCGCCAGAGTTAAGACTTTCAGAGCAGATTACTCTAAGTATCCTTGTAGATGCTCTTGACTTAGAAGTTTCATATTTAAAGGAAACAGATTCTCAGTTTGATGGGTCGGCAATCGAATCTAGCTATTTTGGAGCTACTTCATCTAAATTCTTTTAAGGGTTCTCGGAGTTATTTTCAAGATTGCGCATTACATCAATTTGATTTCTAAACTCAAGGTTGTCCTCATAAAGGTCTTCAAAAGTACCATCGCCAGTAATTTTCCCCATGCTCATAAACAGAATACGAGATGCCATCTGAATTGCTCTAGCCCTATGTGTTATAGTAATAACAGTTTTATTGTCTTGATTCATAATACTCTCTAGTACTGATTTTTCTAGACTCGCATCCAGCGAGCTGGTGGCCTCATCCAAAATAAGAAGAATTGGATCTCGATATAGCGCTCGAGCTAGACCAATTCGCTGTTTCTCTCCTCCACTTAGTTCACTCACTTTAAGATTGGATTCAAACAATTGATCTAAATCGCCAATTCGTACATGTAAGCCAAGAGAAACTAGAATCTGCTTTAATCGTTCGATATCGAGCTCCTCAGCTTCGCCAAAAAAGTCAATGTTTTCCAAGAGTCCGCCTTCTATTAAGAATGTATCTTGGGGGACATATGAAATTCTGTTTGGCCAATTTCTTATCGCCTCGCGGGGAGGTAAGTTTCCAATTGTTATCTCTCCTAAAGACGGAGTCCTTAATCCTAAAACCAAGTCCAATAAAGTAGATTTGCCAGAGCCCGATGAGCCCACTATTGCCACTTTTTCTCCTGTTAAAATTCTAAGATTCAAATTCGAGAATACATTTTTAAAAGTATTTGGGTATGCAAAACTTACTTGACTGATGTCGATGCAAGTACCCGGAAAGTTAGAATCAACCAAATTATCCATTTGATTCCCGCCCTTGACGCTAACTTGTCGATTCTCCTGTAATGATTTTTTTTGTACTTCAGATTTGATCTCCTCAAAGTTTGAAATAAAGTTAAACGCAGTTCCATAATTTGCCTTTACGGAAAGAATTCCTTGCTGAATGCGCAACAAGGCAGGAGCAACCCTGCTAGCAGCAACTAAAAATACAGCCATGACGCTCGTTGCCCGGGCTGCATCCGCAATGGTTATCTGAATCGCTGCTGCCATTAATGTTCCTAGGATTAGGGTTATCTCGATAACATATTTACCAATATTTGGGAGTATTGACATTTCGGCGTTGACACTCGCAATCTTGAAAAAGCGGTTTTCGATTCTCTTCTTCATAACTTGCAGGTTATTGGTCGCGTACAGCTCACGAAAACCTTGAGTGGCTAAAAGTAGATCTCTTTCAGCTTGTTGCTGAACCTCGGCCCCCTCTGTTCCCAATACAAAAGCTTTGTGGCGTTGAATAAAATGGAGAATCACGGCGGCACTAACGAACAACGCAGACGATGCGACTGCCACGAGTGGACTTGATAAAAAGATTGCAGTCAGCATTATGACCAATAAGAAACCGTCAGTAACAAAGGTTACAAAGCCGCCCAAGATTCCTGAAAATAGAGCCCTGCTGCCATGTGTTGCATTGAATCTTAAACTCACCAAATTGGTGCGCTCTAGAATTCCTAAATCATGGCTCAGAACATTATCGATGTAAGTGGTAGAACCGAAGGCCCCCGTTCTCGCAAGAAATACTTGAGTTTTTCTATTGAGAATAATGCTTATTAGTGTTTTACCTATCAAGAGCAAGGAAGCAGCAATTGCAAGAGTTGCGATAATGTTGTTTCCGCTGAGATTATTAAGATTTAGGTACTCTAAAATTTCATTAGTTCGAGGACTTAAATCAATAGATTGAACACCCCTGACTGCAATAGTTCCCAACAATGCAAAAAGGCTTAAACCAACAAGGTCGATTAACGCCAAAGATGCGTTGAGGGACACAAGGGCGCCAAACTTCCACTTTTGAGATCTTGATAGCCAAGTTAGCGCTTTCTTGACTATTCTTATGTTTTCAATCAACTTTACCCCTTTGGATTTTACATCAGTCGAGAGAGCCACTAACCATACCAATTTGCTCGTCATTCTTACCGCTGTAGTCATTCTGACAATGACAAATTATCACTATTACCAGGCTTGTGCTGACTGTTACTTTAGCCAAATCCACTAAACTAACATGGTGGAAAATCAAGAATCTCCCACTGTTCCAGCTGAATTGGGGCGGCTCGCTAAAGAGATTCGAAAAATGGTTTTGGAAATTTGCCACGTAAAGCAGACCGCTCATCTTGGTTCAGCATTGTCGGTTGTCGATATTCTGACTGTTCTCACCAGCAGATACCAGAGGGAAGGTAATCACATAATTCTCAGCAAGGGTCATGCTGCATTGGCACTTTACTCCTGCTTATTTAATTTGGGGTACATAAGTGAAACCGACTTGAACTCATATTCTGATAGAGGCTCCATATTTGAGGAACACCCAAATCATAAAGTTCCCACCGTGCCTTTTGCGACTGGATCATTAGGGCACGGCCTCCCGTTGGGATGCGGCCTGGCAATTGGTGAAAAACTAAAGACTTCAGGCAAGAAAGTTTTCGTGGTCATGAGCGATGGAGAATGCAACGAAGGCACTGTGTGGGAGGCTGCACAGTTTGCGAAGTCAAAGTGCTTGGATAATCTCACAGTTTTGGTAGATCACAATAAATTGCAAGCAACGGGACGCACCTCTGAAACCTTGTCTGATATTTCTCTAGCAAGAGTATTCGCCGGATTTGGTTGGAATGTAGCGGAAGTAGATGGTCACGATCACGATTCAATTAGCACCAGCGTTGAAAGTAAATTGAATAACGGAAATCCAAATGCCGTCATTTGCCACACCAAAAAAGGGTATGGCGTATCCTTCATGGAAGATGACAATAATTGGCATTACAGAGCACCGAATGAAGTTGAATTAGCAAAAGCCTTAGAGGAATTGTCCAAAAGTGCGTAATTTTTTTGCCAAACACTTAGAGAGCCTGGCCGAGCAAGACGATAGGGTCTTACTTCTCTACGGTGACATCGGTAATAAATTGTTTGATGGCTTTAAAGAAAAGTTTCCAGATAGATTCTTTAATTGTGGTGTCGCCGAAGCCAACATGGTGGGAGTCGCTGCGGGTCTCGCTAAATCTGGCTTCAAGCCATGGGTATACACAATAAATTCATTTCTTTATTTAAAAGCCCTTGAACAAATCAAGCTCGATGTTTGCTACCAGGGTCTCCCAGTAACCTTAGTTGGGACTGGAGGAGGACTTGGTTACTCTGAGTTAGGAACTACTCATCACTCGCTAGAAGACTTTGGGGTCCTGAGCCAGATTCCACAATTAACAACTTATGCACCGGGGACGACCTCAATTCTAACTAAGACAATGAATCATGTTTTAAAGAAAGCTGCACCAGCTTACATCCGGTTAGGCAAAAAGGAATCTTATGACCCTCAATTGGAGTGCATTGAAGACTTAAGTGGAAATTTAGAAGTGAATATATTTCCAGAATCAGTCACGTCACCGAAGATCGCAATACTTTCCACCGGGACCATTATTGACAGCGCACAGGAAGCTGTTGAGAAGTTATGCGAATCTAGAATACTTACAGTGCACTTTCATGTATCGCAAGTCTCTCCTCTCTCCGAGAATCTGCTGAAAAAACTACTTGTGAAATATAGTGATGTGTTTGTCGTTGAAGATCATTACCCAAACGGAGGTCTTTATCCTCAATTATGTGTGTTGAAGAGTTCTCAAGAGCTTTCTTTCAAGCTACATAGAATTGGTCCCCCGTTTGAATTTTTTGCGGGGCTTGGGGAACTAAAAGAAGCTCGGGAGAGTTTGAGCATAGACCCTGACGCAATTTTTGAATTCGTATCACAAAGAATCTGAGACGAGATTGTGTTAATTGGCTTTGATCTTGATAACACCTTACTTAATTACTCAGATTCAGTTCGAATTGCTGCGGCAGAAAAACTTCAAATTAAGGAATCCGATGGTCTCACAAAAGAGAGTTTAAAACTTCAAATTCAAGAGAATTTTGGACGTGAGGAATGGACGCGACTACAAGGCTTGCTCTATACGTCTTACATTCAATATGCAACCATTGATCCGTATGCAATTGGTCTACTTAACTATCTGAACCAAAGGGGCGAACATAGGATACAGATTGTCAGTCACAAGACCAGATTCCCCATCTTGGGGCCCCAAGTAGATATGCGCGAAATAGCATCACAACACTTCGAAAAATTGACAAAGGGACTCCTGGGTTCCGCCTCGGAAATTTCCATTCACTTTACAGAAACCCTAGTTGAGAAAATAGAATACATTAACGAGACTCAATTCGATATTTTTGTGGACGATCTCCTGGAAGTAATTTCTCGGCTGAACATAAAGAATCGAATCTTGTTTTCTAATTCGGTCAAAGCTCAAGAAAGCGTGATAGTCAGTAACTCATGGAAAGAGATAGCAATCGTGATGAAGGAGCGCTTAGGTTGCTAACTCCTTCAATTATCTCGGAAATAGTTGGCCAAGATATAGATACTTTCCAGTTAATGGATGGTGGAAGAAATAACTATGTGGCTAGATTTGAATCCGATGGCAAAATGATGGTCTGCAAAGTCTTCAACAAGAGGGATGCGAGCGAGCGCTATCAAAGAGAGGTAAGTTTCCTTCGCTATTGCCATCAGACAAAAGTACTTTATACTCCAAAACTGTTGTATGAATTACCTTCAAAGTTTCTTTTTGTTTCTGAATATATTGAAGGGTCAAAACCTCAATATGTCAACGATGAGATATTGGAGAGCATTTGTTCCTTTGTTGGTAACCTAAATACACCTCTTGCTTTGAAACATCAACATGATTTACATATTGCCACTGACGCTTTGTCTGATCACCATAGTGTGATAGTTGACATAGAAAGACGACTTGGTGATTTATGGAACTCGGAATCCGAAGTAGTTCGGGACGTTGTTCGTTCTATCAAGGAATACGCGCTGTTTTCTAGCCCCGTAAGAGAACAGAGTTTTGAACTGATGCATCGCTTAATTTCTAGCCCAAAGGTGGCTGGTCCTTTTGTCTCTCCTTCAGACATAGGTTTACACAATATGATAACTAATCCAACTGGTACTTATTTCATTGATTTTGAATATGCCGGTTTAGACTCCCCAATTAAGCTCTTCATGGATATCTCATGCCATCCAGATTTGGCTCTCAATGAAGAGCAAATATTAAAAGTTTACGCCGGGATCAAACAATTCTTAGGTGAAGATCGTCAGACTATTGAAGAAGCATTCAAGGTGAGTTTTGTAATTAAATGGTGCCTAATTATGTTAAAGACGGATAAGAGTCCAGAGTCGATAGAAAGGGTTTTGAAGTATGCCCGAAACCATGGACTTGTTATAAGGTAAAGGTATGCTGGAGATAGACTTAATAGGCAATAAGCATAATTCAGTCTCTAGAGACTATCTTGCTCGCGTTAATGACCCAGAGTTTCCAAAGTATAAAGCTGCAGAGTTAGCGAAAAAGTGGGACTTTGAATACTGGGATGGTGACCGAAGAATCTGCTACGGAGGTTACCACTACAGGGAGGGGTATTGGACCCCTATAGCTAGAAAAATAATAGACACTTATAGTTTAACTACAGAATCTAAAGTGCTGGAAATTGGATGCGGAAAAGGATTCCTGCTTTACGAGATTATGAACCTCATTCCTGGAATCCAAGTTCAAGGTTTAGATATCTCTCAGTATGCAATTGATCATGCTCACCCCGGTGTCAAACAGTTCCTTACCAAGGGTTCGGCAGAATCCTTGCCTTATGGCAATTCGGAATTTAATTTGGCTTTTTCACTGAATACTTTTCATAACTTGTATTGCTCTCAATTATTTCTTGCTCTTAAGGAAATTGTGCGAGTTTCAACGGAATCCTACATCTGCGTTGAGTCGTACAGAAATGAGATAGAGAAGCAGAACTTACTTTATTGGCAGGTCACTTGTGAAGCATTCTTAACACCAGAAGAATGGAGATGGTGGTTTGCGCTTACTGGGTATAATCGTGACTATGGTTTCATTTATTTTAATTAGACGATAAAAGTGCTTAAAGCAAGAGCTGCTGTACTAAGTCGTCTTAATAGCCCGCTAGAGGTCTTGGAAATTGATGTTCCTGAAAACCTTCTACCGGGACAAGTGCTTGTGAGAGTCCATGCGACGGCCATATGCGGCTCACAGCTTGGAGAAATCGCTGGGGTAAAAGGCCCTGATCGATTTTTACCACATCTGTTAGGTCATGAGGCGGTCGTTGAAGTAATTGATCCGGGTCAATCTTCCTTTCTATTCAAGGGAGATATTGCACTGGCGCACTGGATGCGGGGAATAGGAATGTCTGGTGGTCCGATTAGGTACTTCTCCGGTGGCAAAACTATAAACGCGGGAGAGATAGCTACGTTTTCGGAGATAGCAGTGATTTCCGAGAATCGCCTTACTCCGATATCAAAAGATGTACTTGATGAGTTTGGACTTAATTTTCTTTCAACGGTGGGTTGTGCTTTCTTAACTGCCTTTGGAACACTTCAAAACGATATTGGACTTGAAAAACTTGATGATGTCTTATTGATTGGTGGGGGTGGAGTAGCGCAGGCGATAACTGTAATTCTAACAAGCCTAGGGAAGAAAAATATTGTTGTTATCGAATCGAATCCAATTCGCAAGGAATACATTGCAACCCTTGGTGCTAGTGAAACTTACAGCAATTTCAAGGAGATTGATCGCAGTAGAGTTGCTTTTAGCGCTGCAATTGACTTAACAGGAGTCCCAAATGAAATTGAACGAGCGTTTGACTCCATTCGCCCAACAGGTGTCCTCGCGCTGATTGGCGTAACTAAGGAGAATGAGAAAATTTCCATAAATCCGATGCCCCTGCACTACGGAAAGCGATTAGTTGGGGTATTTGGTGGAGACGCTAAACCTGAACACGATATATTCAATATTCTCGACCTTGTCAGATCAGAAAATTCCATTCTCTCAAAAATGCATTACGTAGAAGTTAAAATTGATGAAGTGGATAAAGGTATTCAAATGATGCGCAGTTCCTTGGTTCCTGGTCGAGTTGTCATCAAGATGAATTCCTGATTAATGAACTTCATGTGAGCTGCATAAATGAAACACTATCAACTTGAAAACCATATTCTATATATTAGAAGATGGTTGAGATTTCGCAAAAACTTGCTGTTGTTCAAAAAACAAAAGAGGAGTGCGCTCTTTCTCGATATTGACGGGACTATTTGGCCAGACTCTGGCCCGGGGTCATTAGTCAACGGTAAAGTAGTCCGCCCAGAGATACACTCTTATATTCTTAAATTAAAAAGAGAATTTGATTTCTTTGTGTTAGTCACAAACCAAACCTACTTTTCCAGGAAAGTTCAACATGACAGAAATGAGATAGAAACTTACTTTCATAATGCTTGTGAGCTTGCAAAGAATCTGGGTGTAGACCTCGTTTTATCTTGCCCTCATCATCCTGAAGCACAAAATAATGCTCTCAGGAAGAATTGTGACTTCAGAAAGCCAAATCCCGGGATGTTTAGATTTGCGATTAAACTACTAGATCTGGATCAAAAAAAATGTGTAGTTGTAGGAGACCGAATCACTGACATTATTGCTTCTGCTGAAGCAAAGATAAACAACAATTTTCTTCTCGTGAACCCTGATGCATTTCAGTTAAACATTAGCAAGCCAACAAACATTGAAGTTGGCGTCTTTTTTCGTATTGTGAATTCTCTAGAAGATGTTATCTACATGCTTGGTAGGCAATAAGTGTTTGATACTCTAATTTTAAGCGCAGGACTTGGCACTCGGCTTCTTCCTTTAACTAGTTCTACCCCTAAACCACTATTACACATCTCAGAATCCCAGACTATTCTTTCTAGATTAATTTCCCAGTTTTCTGAAAATGAGGGTGATATTTACATCAACATTAATTATCTTGCGCAGTGTTTTCTAGACACATCCAAAGTGGGATCTATGAACTGTATCCGCTTTATTTATGAGAAGGAAAGACTTGGAAGCCATAACACTTTGAAATTGGTTTCAGGCTTCTCGCCTAGGAGTTTGCTTGTGGTTCATGGAGACTTAGTGCTGTCTAAGAATGAGGCATTTAGATTGGTTCATTCGATACATGAAAACCCCGATCAATCCTTGATGGTTGTTCATGAGAGGCTTCAGAGTGAAGCTAGGTCAGTCGTATCATTAGATAGTGAAGGTACTATCGTTAACTTTAGAGAGGTTGAAGTCCCGAGTCCTTTAAGTGAACCTTGTTACTCTAATTCGGGGATTTATTATTTTTCGAAAACAGACTTGGAATCTCTTGCGCTTGAATTTCGAAGACCTCTCGGGACGGATTTGAGTGCATACGTAATTCGACAATTAATAAGTATGCGACTTTTGCGTTCACATTCATGGAATGCAGACAGGGTATCTATCGATAGTTTGGAA
>Ga0169931_10007422_pt1 | contig 16248 bp, 13 predicted proteins | sample Kivu_15m_20L_FD_129675 | JGI IMG/M metagenome (GOLD analysis project Ga0169931, IMG submission 129675) | Freshwater microbial communities from Lake Kivu, Western Province, Rwanda to study Microbial Dark Matter (Phase II) - Kivu_15m_20L... | ecosystem: Environmental > Aquatic > Freshwater > Lake...
CAACTGCACAATTAAGCGGAGTTTCAACTTCCGTCGAACCGCGGTTTCGCCGAAGATCGTCCGAATATCAAGTAAACCTAAACCGCGAACTTCGAGAAGGTCGCGCAAAATCTCAGGGCAACGACCCTCAATATAGTCGGGTCCAAACCGTGTAAAGTCAACCGCATCATCGGCTACTAAACCATGGCCGCGAGAAATTAATTCCAGACCAAGTTCGCTCTTCCCTAAGCCAGATTCACCAGTGATTAAGACGCCAAGGCCTAAGATATCCATAAAAACGCCATGCATCGTTATGCAAGGTGCCCCAATCTTGGTTAGGTAAAACCGGAGGTGGTCAATCACCTCCGCAGCAGAAGTATTGGTAGCAAAGAGGGGTGTGGAGGAACGTTGGCAATAGAGTTGCAATTCTTCATCTGCTTTGCAGCCATCAGCCACAATGATGCAGGGTGGGTTACTGGCGATCAAAGAGGAGATTTGGGTTTGACGTTCAGCACTTGGTAGTTTGGCGTGGTAGTCAATCTCTTGGTTCCCAAAGATCTGTATTCGGCTTGGATGGATCATATTCAAGTGACCAACCAAATCCGAAGAAGCTGCAGCAGATCGAACAGCATCTGCATTAAATTTTCGGTCTGCACCCTCTAGACCACTGATCCAAGACAGCTTTAAATCCCCAATATTCTCATCAAAGATCTGTTGAGCTGTGACGTCTTCAAGTAAGAGCTGCTGGCTCATTGCAAAGCCTCCCAATCGCAAATTAAGTCTCTTACTTTCTCAGGATCGGTCTCGTTTTGCAACTGGTCACGTGTTTGGGGATTGGTGAGGAGCTGAGCAAAGACCGCCAGGATTTCAAGATGCTCTTGGGTTGCTTTCTCTGGGACCAGGAGAAAAATAAGAAGTGAAACGGGTTTGCCATCGGGAGCTCCAAACTCAATTGGGGTTTGGAGCTTAAAAACAGCCGCACACGGTTCCTCCAAGCCTTTAATCCGCCCATGGGGAATTGCCACACCAAATCCAAGTCCGGTTGAGCCCATGGCCTCCCGGGCATTCAAGAAACTTAACACGATGTCGGATGGAATTTGAAGTTTGGTCGCAAAAAACTGACCAGCATTTTCGAATGCCTGCGCTCTGTTAGACGCTTGCGCATTCAAATTAATGCTGTCAGTAGTGATTAGGCGACTAAGTACATTCATGACCCCTGATTATAGGGGTCAATACACTAACTTTACTGCAGATGTTTATCGTGATGATGGTCCTGAATTCGTTCTTTGTGCTTAATGACTTGTCGATCAAGTTTATCAATAACGGCATCCATCGCATGATATAAATCTTCATGATGGGCCTGAGCAAATAATTCTTTACCCTTTAAGTGCAGTGTTAATTCAGCCGTTTGTCTTAGCCCCTTTTCTTTTGCTTTATCAACCATAAGAAATGCTGAGGCATCAATCACATGATCAAAATGTTTACGAATCCGTTCAAGACGATTTTCTAAGTGATCACGAATACCTGGAGTAACTTCGAGATGACGGCTGTTGATGCGTAAATTCATTAAAAACCTCCATAGTGAAAAGCTACAAAGATGATTGATTAAAAATAATGAAGATATAAAGCGTTTTTAAGTGAAGGTAATAGTCCTTTGAAAAAAGAGGATTAAAAAATCTGTTGCTAAATACATACTCTTTAATTAGGTTATCAGCGATTTGATTTAAAACCAATCAATTCAATAAAGACCTTATGTGAAAGTACGATTTATTGCTGCGCAGTATTATTCGTGAAGTTTTTTTGCCAACAAAAGCAATGGCTTACATACGGAAGTTTTCACCCAAATAAACCCTTCGAACTGCATCATTTTGGATAATCTCATCCGGTTTACCTGCAGCCAGGACACTACCTTCGCTAATGATGTAGGCGTGGTCGCAAATGCCAAGCGTCTCGCGCACATTGTGATCAGTGATAAGAACCCCGATTTGGCGGCCTCTTAGAAAACGGACAATCCGCTGAATTTCGCCAACAGCAATTGGATCAACGCCAGCAAACGGCTCATCGAGCAGAATAAATTTAGGAGAAGAGGCAAGCGCCCTGGCAATTTCAACCCGCCGTCTTTCTCCCCCGGACAGAGAAAGAGCTGGATTATTACGTAAGTGACTAATTTGTAATTCGCCCAGTAACTCATCTAAACGAGTCTGAATTTGCTTTTTGCTTAGCGGCTTGCCACTGGTTTCTTGAAGCTCTAGTACCGCTTGTATGTTTTCTGCCACATTCAGTTTACGAAAAACAGAAGCTTCTTGCGGTAAGTAGGACAGACCCATTCGGGCACGTTGGTGGATGGGAAGATGGCTAATTTTCTTTTGATTTAAACGAATATCACCACCATCGAGCGGCACTAAGCCAACAATCATGTAAAACGAAGTTGTTTTGCCAGCACCATTAGGGCCCAATAAGCCGACCACCTCCCCACTCGCTACCTCAATGCTCACATCGCGAACAACTGTGCGAGAGCCATAACGCTTTTGAAGCGATACCGCTTGAAGAACGGAAGGCGATGCGGACACCATCCTATTTCACAACCACTTTCTTTCTGGGAGCCAAGATCGCTCTTGATTGCGGGGGGCGACTTAGATCCAATTTTTGTGGTTTGATCTGATAACTTTCTTTGACATCTTCATATTCGATCTGCCAGCCTTGGAGTTGATCGAGCATTTGCATATTGAGTAAGCGCTTGACGGTAGCGTTACCAACTAACAAAAGCCTTTCCTTCTTATCATCATAAAGAATATCTTTGGCGATGCCTTGCATAAACTCATCTTGTAGCGTTTCGCGACGTTGGCGCATTGAGGCTGGTAAATTAGTCTTTCCGTTTAGATCAATCATTTGATAGCCTTCTGGGGTGACTAGGACAAAGCCACGCTCACCTGTTCCGACCATGCTGCCGCGCACTAGAAGAACATCACCGGTTAGGGTATATTTTTGCTTTACATCATCAAGATCAACTTGATCGGCATTAATAATGAGAGGCTTGTCTCGATCAGCCTGATTGGCTTTTGCAGACATTGGTAGTGCACTAAGAGCAAGGATAAAAATCAGGATTCTCAATTACGACCCTTTTGCTCGGTAGGCTCAATTCGACCGCGCACCTGTCCTTTAAGGCTGGCGCTGTGATCGACATTATTGAATGTTCCACCACCACTTGAATTCATGATCGACATTCCCTGTTGAAGCTCTAACGGTTTATCGGTACGCACAATATCATCATTAATTAAAACTTGGAAGTAGCTTGAGCGGGCCAGCAATTGGGGTGCAGCCTTGCGATCCCCCAAAGCTTCTTGAGCTGGACGAAAAATTTCACCATTCTCATACAGATCCAATATCGTTAAATCACCATCAATATGGCCGCGCTCAGCACGAACCGTAACAGGCGCACCCAGATCTTGAAAGATGCGAATCCGTGGGCGCTCTAGATCAATCGAGGCATCGTCTTCATAGTGAATCAGTTTTCTTCCTAGAACACGGTATTTTGTTTGCCCTTGCTCATTGAGATTCGATAGACTTGCATTTTTGAGAATGTAATCAGGTACGTGTTGTGGCACGCGTGCCAGTGCAAGTGACTCTGGCGGCGCATTCCGTTTAACCAGCCAGAAAGTAGCTAAGGTTAGCGAGCCCATCAGTAAAAAGGGGAGCACACGCAATAAACCGCGTACGATCCATAAATAAATAATGTGCCGAGAAAGTCTCATAAAGAGTGTGTATTAACCTTTGGCTTTGGCTAGTAGCGAATCGTAATGCCCTTGGGCTTTGAGGATTAAATCGCAGGCTTCACGAACGGCACCAAAGCCACCTTTCGCCTGCGTGACATAGTGGGCGGCTTGACGAACGGCTTCGTGTGCCTGAGCAGGGGCAATCCGCAAGCCCGCAGATTGCATGATCGATAAGTCAGGCCAATCATCCCCCATCACTGCCAAGTCGATGGCAGGATTAAATGGAACTCGTTGTTGTAATTCCAAAAGCGCTAATTTTTTATCTTGAACACCAGTGAATAGATTGGTAATACCAAGTTCATCGCAGCGTCCAAGCACCATTTTCGAGTGGCGACCCGTAATGACGGCGCATTCAACCCCAATACTTTGAAGAAGTTTGATGCCAAAGCCATCTTGAATATCAAAGCCTTTTATTGATTCCTTACCATCTGGTCCAAAAAAAACATGACCGTTGGTTAGAACGCCATCGACATCAAGTACCAATATGCGAATCTGAGTAGCTCGTTCGAGAGCCTGGGGATGGCTAGTGAATGGGTTTGTGGTGTGTGACTGAAGAATCGGTGCCATCGATCAAATTACCTTGGCTGCAAATAGGTCATGCAAGTTGAGGGCGCCCAGTAAGCGTTGTTCTGGATCCGCCACAATCAAGTGGTTAATACGATGTTGCTCCATCATTCCAATGGCCTCTTCAGCAATCAAATCAGGCTGGATGGTTCTTGGGTTAGGGGTCATAGCGTCCGCCAGACTAATAGAGCCAATACTTACTTCTTTTTCGATCAGGCGTCGAAGATCCCCATCGGTCAGAATGCCTAATACTTGGTTAGTGTCATTCACAATTACGACCAGGCCCATCTTTTGACGACTCATTTCACTAAGCGCTTGTGTAAATGATGCCTTTTCATTGATTTTGGGGGTGCTAGAGAGATCACGCATGACTTCTGAGACATGGGCAATCAGTTTTCGGCCAAGTCTTCCGCCGGGGTGAGAGCGTAAAAAGTCTTCGGCCTTGAAGCCTCGCGCATCCAACAGAGAAACAGCGAGTGCATCACCCATGGCCAGCGCTGCCGTTGTGCTGGTCGTTGGTGCCATATTGAGCGGGCAGGCTTCTTTATCAACGCTAATGTCAAGATGTGCATCGGCTAATTTGGCAAGCGAGGAATTAGGGTCCCCTGTTAATGCAATTAATTTTGCGCCAGTTCGTTTAATGATGGGAACAATCGTGAGTAATTCTTCGGTTTCGCCAGAGTTTGAAATCGCTACGAATACATCATCACGAGTGACCATGCCTAAATCACCATGACTTGCCTCGGCGGGATGCACAAAAAATGCGGGAGAACCGGTTGATGCAAAGGTAGCAGCAACTTTACGGGCGATGTGACCGGATTTGCCAATTCCTGAAACAACAATCCGACCGCGGCATTGTTCGAGAAGATTAACAGAAAGTAGTAGGGCCGACTGTCCTTCTTGAGCCAAGCGATCTCGCATTTTGCGAATCGCATCAGCTTCCAAATCAAGGGTGGCGCAGGCTAATTCCAGAGCGCGCTGGTTCTTTGCATTCATGGGGATAAGTATATGCTGACTACCCCCTTGCGGGACTTAAAGCCCAAGCTTTTCGAGATTCTTTTTCTTGATAGGGCTGGAATTAGCCTGCTTTTTTAAGAGAGGCTTTAAGTATTTTCCGGTAAAGCTAGCGGGGTGATTGGCGACCTCTTCAGGGGTTCCGGTTGCAATAATTTGACCACCGCCGGCGCCGCCATTCGGCCCAAGATCAATTAACCAGTCTGCGGTTTTGATCACATCCAGGTTATGCTCAATGATGACCACGGTATTACCATGTTTTTTAAGGGTATGAATCACCTCAAGTAATAGTTTGATGTCATGAAAATGCAAACCCGTCGTTGGCTCATCTAGGATATAAAGGGTTCGTCCTGTATCCCGCTTGGAGAGCTCTAGCGAGAGCTTGACGCGTTGTGCTTCTCCACCCGAGAGAGTGGTAGCGCTTTGGCCAAGGCAGACATATCCCAAACCTACATCAAGTAAGGTTTTAAGTTTACGTTTAACCACTGGAACAGCTTCAAAAAATTCATGAGCTTGTTCTACCGTCATCGATAAGACCTCATGAATATTCTTGCCTTTGTAGCGAATATCCAAAGTCTCACGGTTATAGCGTTTGCCATGACACACATCGCAGGGTACATAGACATCTGGCAAGAAATGCATTTCGACCTTGAGGACGCCATCGCCTTCACAGGTTTCGCAGCGACCACCTTTGACATTAAAAGAGAATCGACCCGCTTCATAACCTCGTTCACGAGCAGCCGGGACCCCCGCAAAGAGCTCGCGGATGGGGGTGAATAGGCCGGTATAGGTTGCAGGGTTAGATCGTGGGGTGCGGCCAATCGGTGATTGATCTACATTGATGACTTTGTCGAAGTGTTCAATACCGTCGATGTGATCATGCTCTGCAGGTTCAGCACTCGACCCATAGAGATGTTGGGCAACCGCATGATGCAAGGTGTCGTTAATCAAGGTTGATTTACCAGACCCGGATACGCCTGTGACACAAGTCAATAAGCCTACGGGGATGTGCGCATCCACTTTTTGCAAATTGTTACCACTCGCACCAATGATGCTTAAAAAGCGCCCATCATGATCGGTACGCTTTTGGGGAACTGCGATATTTTCTTGGCCAGACAGATAGGCGCCTGTTAACGAATCTGGACTGTGTTCAACCTCACTTGGGGTTCCAGTCGCAACAATTTTTCCACCATGCACACCTGCCCCAGGTCCAATATCAATCACGTAGTCTGACGCCCGAATCATGTCCTCGTCGTGCTCTACGACCAATACACTGTTACCAAGGTCGCGAAGGTGTTTGAGAGTTGCAATTAAACGATCGTTATCGCGCTGGTGTAAACCAATCGACGGTTCATCGAGAACATACATCACACCGGTTAGTCCAGAGCCAATTTGTGAAGCAAGGCGTATTCGTTGTGCTTCGCCACCAGAGAGCGAATCGGCACTGCGTTCTAAGGATAAGTAATCCAGACCCACATCATTTAAAAAGCGCAAACGCGAGGCAATCTCTTTGATGATTTTGTCAGCAATTTCGCGTTTAGCACCCTTTAATTGGATGGCATTGAAATAGCCTTGGGCTTCGCGCAAGGGCAGGGCGCTGATTTCATAGATAGCGCGAGCTTGTTGACCATCGCCCACTTTGACAAAGCGAGCCTCCTTGCGTAAACGGGTACCACTGCATTCGGGGCAAGCTCGAATATTTTGATAACGGGCTAATTCCTCACGAACCGCTCCTGAATCAGTTTCTCGATAGCGCCGCTCAAAATTGGCTAAGATCCCTTCAAAGGCGTGCGCGCGCACTACGGAGCGACCCTTTTCATTGAGGTACTCAAAGGGAATGGTTGTATCCCCGGATCCATAGAGGATCAGATCCTGGGCTTTTTTGGGTAATTTCTCAAAAGGCTTTTCAAGATCAAAGCCGCCAAACTTCGCTAAGGTTTGTAGGAGCTTGAAGTAAAACTGGTTGCGACGATCCCAGCCCTTGATGGCTCCTGCTGCTAGTGATAAGTCAGGGTGCGCCACGACCCGTTTGGGATCAAAAAAGGAGATGTGACCAAGCCCATCGCAGCTAGGGCAGGCGCCCATCGGATTATTAAAGGAAAACAGACGGGGTTCAAGTTCTTGCAATGAGTAGGAGCAAATAGGGCAAGCAAATTTACTAGAGAAGATGGTTTCTTCCCCCGTATCCATATTAACTACCATGGCTTTGCCATCGGCGAGTCGCAGGGCGGTTTCAAACGACTCAGCCAGTCGTTGTTGAATATCCTCTTTGACGCGAATTCGATCAACTACTACTTCGATTGAATGCTTGTCATTTTTCTTGAGTTGTGGCAGACGATCGGCTTCAACGATCTCGGCTTTGGCGGCGTTGCTCGTGCCACCACCCGAGCGAATGCGAAAACGCACAAAACCTTGAGCCTGGAGATTTTCAAATAAGTCAACGAACTCCCCTTTGCGTTCACTCACCACAGGAGCCAAGATCATCAGTTTGGCATCGGCCGGCATTGCCATGACCGTATCAACCATTTGCGAGACGCTCTGCGCTTCAAGGGGCAAGGAATGATCTGGGCAGTAGGGGGTGCCCGCCCGTGCAAAGAGTAGGCGCAAATAATCATGGATCTCGGTGACAGTACCAACGGTTGAGCGCGGGTTATGGCTAGTCGCTTTCTGTTCAATCGAGATTGCGGGCGATAAACCCTCAATCACGTCCACGTCGGGTTTTTCCATCAACTGCAGAAATTGGCGCGCATAGGCCGAGAGCGATTCAACATAGCGCCGCTGTCCTTCGGCATAGAGCGTATCGAAGGCTAAAGAGCTTTTTCCAGAACCGGATAAGCCGGTCAACACCACGAGCTTTTCGCGGGGGATATCCAGATTGATATTTTTTAGGTTGTGGGTTCGAGCCCCACGGATTTTGATTTCGTTATTCATGATTTTTCAGCGTAACTTGTTAATATAGCCTTTTCCCATGAACTCTTCCGAACTACGCTCAACCCTTGCCCTTGCCGGTATCTTTGGCTTGCGAATGCTGGGGCTCTTCTTGCTGCTACCGGTTTTCTCCTTGCATGCCAAGGATTTACCGGGGGGAGAAAATGCCTTATGGGTCGGCTTGGCCCTTGGAATTTTTAATATTGTTCAGGCTTTTTTCCATATTCCCTTGGGAATTCTTTCAGATCGGGTGGGTCGTAAGCCTGTCGTTTTATGGGGACTGAGTTTATTTATTGCTGGAGCATTGATTGCAGCCAGTCGAGACGATTTGTTATGGATTGCCATCGGGCGAGGACTGATGGGAGCAGGAGCAATCTCTGCCGCAGTGTCTGCTTGGGTGGCGGATTTAACGCGTGAGCAAGTGAGGACTGCAGCAATGGCGATTGTGGGAGGGAGTATTGGTATCTCCTTCGCCCTTTCATTAGTGATTGCGACGCCAATTTATCGGGTCATTGGCCTCGATGGCATGTTTTTGTTGTTAGCACTATTGGGCTTGATTGGCTTTTTGGTTGCTTGGCTCTTGGTGCCAAGCCCTCCGAAGCAAATTCGAGGTGAGCATCAGCCGCTAATGCAAATTTTTCTAAGACCTGAATTATTCCGGCTGAACGTGGGAGTGTTTGTTCTCAATGCCACCCAAGTAGCTATGTTCCTAGTTGTTCCGCGATTGCTCGTGGATGTAGGCATGCCCTTAGACGACCATTGGAAAATTTACTTTCCAGTTGTCGTTGTTTCATTCTTTCTGATGTTGCCTGGGATTATTTATGGAGAAAAGAAAAAGAAATTACGGCTTGTATTGCTAACAGCCGTTGTCATCCTATTGATTGCACAAATTATCTTCTTGCAAGCCCATTCCCTAACAGCCATTGTCAGTGCACTGTTGATTTACTTTGTCGGATTTAATTTACTTGAAGCCTTGCAACCCTCGTTGGTATCGCGTTGGGCCAAAGATGAAAAAGGAGCGGCATTGGGTATCTACAATACGACTCAATCTGTCGGATTATTTACTGGCGCAGCGCTCGGTGGACTCATGATGCAGCTCTTTGGAAACCTTTCAGTATTTATTGGCGGCACCGTTTTGATTATTGCCTGGCTTATAATTGCTTGGCCAATGCGTGATGTTTCATCGTCGCAAACCGCAAAGTAGCTTTAGCCACACTTTTTATTTAATTTTCTTCGGGAGACAAAATGGCTTCAGTCAATAAAGTCATCATCGTTGGTAATGTTGGGCGTGACCCAGAAACTCGGTATATGCCCAGCGGTGACGCTGTTACCAATATTTCAGTAGCCACTTCAGATCGCTATAAAGATAAACAAACGGGCGAGATGAAAGAAAACACCGAATGGCATCGCATCGCCTTTTTCGGTAAGCTGGCTGAAATTGCTGGGCAATATCTCAAAAAAGGTTCACAAGTTTATGTCGAGGGCCGCTTGCGAACTCGAAAGTGGACGGATCAAAGTGGACAAGAAAAGTATTCCACCGAGATCATTGCTGACAGCATGCAAATGCTCGGTGCACGAATGGCTGGTTCCGGAGAGGAATCGTCAGGCGGTCGTTCTAAGCCCGCAGAGAGCTCATCGAGTCCAAGCGCGAATGCACTCGATGCAATGGATGACGATATTCCGTTCTAGTATTACTGCCTGGCGTGACGAATATTGTTGGGCCAGGCAGCATTGAAATCCGCCCGAAACGGATTAATATCTAAACCACCCCGTCGAGTGTAGCGGGCATAAACAGACAACTTTTCTGGTTGACAGCGATTCTTAATATCACAAAAGATTTTTTCAACGCAGTGTTCGTGAAATTCACCAAGCTGACGAAAGCCAATTAGGTAGCGCAATAGCCCTTCTTCATTGATAGGCCGACCCTGGTAATGAATTTGTACACTGGCCCAATCGGGTTGACCAGTAACCGGGCAATTGGATTTGAGTAAATGCGAGACCAAAGTTTGTGTAATTGGGGCTGAGTTTTGATCAGCACCCAGAAGATCTGGATCAGCAATTTGTGCTTGATTCACAACAATATCAAGTCGATCGAGAAGTTGACCATCCAATTCTTGTATTAGCGGATATTTTTTTTGGTCTTGTATCTGGGATGGATCAAGAAGTTTGATTTGCAATGAACTACCAAGGACCGAAGCTAAATCACGACTCAGGCACGCGCGTAATGCATCACTATTTTCAAAGTGATGTTGATTGAGGCTATTGAGATACAGCTTAAATGATTTTGACTCGATCATGAATGGCGACTCTGCTGGAATCGTAAATTCAGCTAATGCGATTTGTGGTTTACCCTTGGAGTTTAGCCAGCCCAATTCAAATGCATTCCAAAGGTCAACTCCTAAAAACGGTAGATGTGAGTTCCCTTCAATACCCAGTTTCTTGCGATTCTCTTCGCGAGGGATAGGAAAGAGTAAACCCGGGTCATACTGATTTGGGTAAGTACTTTGCTGACCGAGAACAAATTCAGACATGAAGATTTAAGCTTTGGACCGGTTGGTATTGCTCACTCCAGAGATTACATGCCCTGTTGGAGCCACACTAGAGGCGGCATTGCAATGACCGGTTTGATCATCGAAGAAAAAGTCGGGCTCAAACTCTTTTAGAAAATCGCGCTTGGATAGACCTCCAAGAAACATCGCCTCATCAACATCAATTCCCCAATTCATTAACGTGCGAATCGCACGTTCATGCGCTGGTGCAGAGCGGGCTGTCACTAGAGCGGTTCTGATGCGCATTTCATTTTTAGGTTCAGCCTCCGTTTGCAGTTGGTGAAGGGCTGCAAGAAGGGGTTTAAAGGGGCCTGGTGGTAATGGAATAGCAGCACGCTGGCTTTCATGATCGACAAACGCCTTTAGGCCATGATCCTGAAACACTTGTTCAGCTTCATCTGAAAATAAAACAGCATCTCCATCAAAGGCGATACGGATTTCATTAGGGTTGTTTTCAGCCATTTTGTTTGATTCTGGGTAGACGCGCGCAGCTGGGAAGCCGGCGTCAAGAGTGGCACGCACGTCTTCTTCATTCGCTGATAAGAAGAGGTTTGCTTGCAGCGATTTTAGGTAATGATAAGGCGGCCTGCCTCGGGTAAAGACCCCTCGTTCAATGCTAAGCCCATGGTGTTTGGCAGAACGAAAAACCCTTAATCCGCTGACTGGGTCGTTGCGTGACAGGATCACAACTTCAACGCGTGGTTGATCTTGATTAAAGCGCAGTAATTTTTTGACGAGAGGAAAAGCAACACCTACTTGCGCTGGAATCGCTAGGCGTTCTAGCTGCAATTTCATGTAGGCACTGTCATCACTTTCTTCAAAGAGGCGGTTTTCCTCTTCAAAATCAAAGAGCGCTCTCGATGAAATGGCAACGACTAGTTTTCCAGCGAGGGTATAGGACATCTTATTTTAGAAATAGGCGGTAAGCAGGATTCTTACTTTCATCCCAATGAGGATAGCCCAAAGTTGTCAAAAATTGTTTAAAGGCAGGCTGTTCATTCTTTGGCACCTGAATGCCTAATAAGATTTGCCCATAATCTGCCCCGTGATTGCGGTAATGAAACAAACTGATATTCCAATTGGGGGCTAGGCTATCTAGAAAGCGCATCAGTGCACCTGGGCGCTCCGGAAACTCAAAGCGATAGAGCAGTTCGTCTTTGGCTAATGCAGAACTACCGCCGACCATATGTCGCAGATGGGTCTTTGCTAGCTCATCATGGCTTAGATCAATGGTTGCAAAGCCGGCTTTACGAAAGGCACTAGCAATCGTCTTATTATCGCCCGCACGATGGGTTCCGATGCCAACAAAAATATGCGCTTGATCGGCATGCGCAATGCGATAGTTAAATTCAGTGACATTGCGTTTACCAAGCATTTTGCAAAATGCTTTAAAGGATCCTCGCTCTTCAGGAATCGTCACCGCAAAAATCGCCTCACGAAATTCACCAACATCGGCGCGTTCCGCAACAAATCGCAAACGACTGAAATTCATATTGGCACCACACGCAATGGCTACCAAGGTTTTCTTTTTGAGATGATGTTTCTCAACGTATTTCTTTAAACCTGCAATGGCAAGCGCGCCCGCGGGCTCCAAAATACTGCGAGTATCAGCAAAGACATCGTTGATTGCAGCGCAGATTTCATCGGTATCCACTAAGACAATATCGTCAATTACATGTTGGCAGATCTTAAAGGTCTCTTTGCCAACTTGCTTGACCGCGGTTCCATCCGAGAACAAACCAACTTCCTTGAGTTCAATGCGCTTACCGAATTGTAAAGACTGTTTCATGGCATCTGAGTCGACCGTTTGTACACCAATCACTTTGATTTTTGGTCTAACTGATTTAATGTAGGAGCCGATTCCCGAGATCAGTCCTCCTCCACCAATTGCCACAAAAATAGCATCAATTGGATCGTGGTATTGATCGAGAATTTCTTTAGCAATCGTGCCCTGACCAGCAATGACGTCTGGATCATCAAAGGGGTGGATAAAGGTATACCCCTTCTTTTTCTGAAGCAGTTGAGCTTCTTGATAGGCATCGCTGTACGAATCGCCGGTTAAGACCAGTTCCACCCACTTGCCACCGTGTGCTTTAACAGCATCAATTTTGACCTGAGGAGTGGTGATTGGCATCACGATCACCGCCTTACATTTGAGTTTTGCGGCAGACAGTGCAACACCTTGAGCATGATTGCCAGCAGAGGCAGCAATCACCCCCTTTTTAAGGGCCGTAGGGCTCAATCCGGCCATTTTGTTGTATGCACCGCGTAATTTAAATGAGAAGACCGGTTGACTGTCTTCACGCTTTAAAAGAATGGTGTTTTGGAAGCGGGCGCTTAGATCTCGTGCCTTTTCTAATTCTGTGATGCGTGCAACGTCGTAGACCTTGGCGTAGTTAATTCGGTTTAAATAATCATTTTTCATCACGAAAGCGTACCATGCTTAGTACTTAAGTCATTAGATTAATTCAATATTGTGCCAAATGGATTGGCAACGAAAATAACCAAGCTCATCTAAAATAGAGCTTTAATCGACTGGTCACCATGAACGCACCTATCTCCCTAGATAGTTTGTCTGAGATCGATACGCAATCCCATCGACTTCGTGAGATTCCGTATAACTACACTTCTTACTCAGACCGAGAAATTGTAATTCGCCTTTTAGGAGCTAAAGCTTGGGAAATTTTGGAGCAGTTGCGGAGTGTGCGGCGCACAGGCCGGTCTGCAAGAATGTTATTTGAAGTATTGGGTGATATCTGGGTTGTCGAGCGCAATCCCTACTTGCAAGATGATTTATTGGATAACCCCAAACGACGTGAGGCCCTCATTCAAGCTCTGTGGCATCGTTTGGGTGAGGTTGAAAAACGGATCAAAGGGGATTTTGCCGAGCAAGTAAGCGATTTAGTTTTGGCGGCTCGTACCGCGGTGGAATCCTTTGCGAATAATTTTCAAACCGTTTCGCAATTACGAAAGCAAGCCAAGAAAGTATTTACTAAATTCACGCACGCTGATAACGTTGCCTTTGATGGAATGTCGCGCGTTGCTCACGTTACCGATGCAACCGATTGGCGAATTGAGTATCCATTTGTTGTCCTCAAGCCAGACTCCGAAGCAGAAATCCCAAATTTGGTTAGAGCTTGTATTGAGTTGGGGCTGACCATTGTTCCGCGTGGAGGTGGCACGGGCTATACCGGCGGCGCTATTCCAATGGTGGCGATGTCGGCAGTGATCAATACGGAAAAGTTAATTGATCTTGGAGATGTCACATACAGGGTATTGCCTGGCATAAGCGCTCCGGTGCCCACGATTTTTTCTGGAGCGGGTGTGGTGACTCGACGTGTAGCGGATGCCGCTGAAAAACAAGGACTCGTTTTTGCTGTTGATCCAACCTCTGCAGATGCCAGTTGCATTGGCGGGAATATCGCCATGAACGCAGGTGGTAAGAAAGCAGTGTTATGGGGAACCGCACTGGATAACTTAGCCAGTTGGCGAATGGTCGATCCCGATGGAAATTGGTTAGATGTTGAGCGACTGGACCATAACCTTAGCAAGATTCATGATCAAGGTATTGCCCAGTTTCGTTTGATCTGGTCTGATGGCAAAGCTGCTCCCCAAGCTAAGATTTTGCGTTCCGAGGTTTTAGAAATCGAGGGCGTTAAATTTAGGAAAGCAGGTTTAGGCAAAGATGTCACGGATAAATTTTTATCCGGTTTGCCTGGAATTCAAAAAGAAGGTTGCGATGGCTTGATCACGAGTGCTACCTGGATTTTGCATCGCATGCCAAAGCATATGCGTACCGTTTGTTTGGAGTTTTTCGGTCAAGCACGTGAAGCCATTCCAAGCATTGTTGAGATCAAAGCGTATTTGGATGATTTAAGTAAAAAGGGTGGACCCCTTTTGGCGGGACTTGAGCACCTCGATGACCGTTATTTAAAGGCAGTTGGGTATTCCACAAAATCCAAACACAACGGTTTGCCCAAAATGGTTTTAATTGGCGATATCGCTGGAGAGGATGAGGAGACCGTTGCCGCCGCCACCAGTGAAGTAGTGCGCATGGCCAATCGGCGGGTAGGTGAAGGCTTTGTGGCAGTGAGCGCTGAGGCGCGTAAAAAGTTCTGGTTAGATCGAGCAAGAACCGCGGCAATTGCAAAGCATACCAATGCATTCAAGATCAACGAGGATGTGGTGATTCCGCTTGAGCGAATGGGTGAATATACCGACGGAATTGATCAAATCAATATCGAGTTATCGCTAAAAAATAAAATTCAATTGCTTGATGCCCTCGAGCATTATTTGAGCCAAGCGACGCTTCCGATTCGCGCCAATGATGAGATTGAAGACATCTCCAAAGCGGAAATGGTGGGTGATCGTGTCATTCAGGCCCAGACATTACTATGTGAAATAAGGACTCGCTGGACAGAGTGGTTAGAGAAAATTGATCAGCTCTTCCCACAGTTGCAAGACGGGACTCTGCGCGCTTCTTGGAAAAACGAGTTGCTAGCGCCACTGCAAGTCATTTTTGGCGGTTCCACTTTTGATTTGGTATTAAAAGAGATCAAATCAATTCATCAGAAAATATTGCGCAAACGCGTATTTATTGCTTTGCATATGCATGCCGGAGACGGTAATGTTCACACCAATATTCCAGTGAACTCCGACGATTATGAGATGTTGCAAGATGCTCACCGTGCGGTTGATCGTATTATGGTTTTGGCGCGTTCTTTAAATGGTGTCATTTCAGGGGAACATGGCATTGGTATTACAAAATTAGAGTACCTCACTGATGAGGAATTAAAGGAATTTCGTTCTTATAAAAATCGGGTGGATCCAAACGGCCACTTTAATAAAGGCAAATTAATGCCTAATGCTAATCTACAAATGGCATATACCCCAAGCTTTGGACTTATGGGTCACGAATCGATCATCATGCAACAGAGCGATATCGGAGCGATTGCCGACAGCGTAAAAGATTGTTTGCGGTGTGGAAAGTGCAAGCCAGTCTGTGCAACCCATGTTCCTCGGGCAAATTTGCTATACAGCCCGAGAGACAAAATCTTAGCTACTTCATTGCTGATCGAAGCATTTTTGTATGAAGAGCAAACCCGCCGCGGGGTATCGCTTCGGCATTGGGAAATGTTTGATGATGTTGCTGCGCACTGTACGGTTTGTCATAAGTGCCATACGCCCTGCCCCGTCAAAATAGATTTTGGTGATGTCACCATGAACATGCGCAATCTACTACGCAAGATGGGGCAGCGCCGCTTTAACCCGGGTACTAGTGCCTCGATGCTGTTTCTCAATGCAACCAATCCAGAAACTATCCGGATGAGTCGCAAAGTGATGATTGAGTGGGGTTATGGCTTACAGCGCTTTGCCCATCAGTTACTCAAAAAATGGGCTGTTAAGCAAACGCAATCCCCACCCGCGACGGTTGGTAAACC
>Ga0169931_10007423_pt1 | contig 16248 bp, 25 predicted proteins | sample Kivu_15m_20L_FD_129675 | JGI IMG/M metagenome (GOLD analysis project Ga0169931, IMG submission 129675) | Freshwater microbial communities from Lake Kivu, Western Province, Rwanda to study Microbial Dark Matter (Phase II) - Kivu_15m_20L... | ecosystem: Environmental > Aquatic > Freshwater > Lake...
AAGATTGAAAACTTAGGATATGAAAAGATCAAAGTTCGTTCCCCGTTGACTTGTCAATCCCGACACGGTATCTGCACCAAGTGCTATGGCATGGACATGGCGAGACTGGTTCCCGCGGAAATCGGTGAAGCAGTTGGAACTATTGCCGCACAGTCGATTGGTCAGCCAGGGACTCAGCTAACAATGAGAACTTTTCATATTGGTGGCGCGGCCTCCGCTACGATCCAAGAAAAAGAATACAAATTGCCCTACAAAACATTGGTAAAATCCGTCAATGGTAGGTTGGTTACCAACTCTGGTGGATCTCGAGTTTTTTCAAGAAGAGGAACAATAGTTGTCCAAAGACTTGTTCAAGAAATACTGGTTTCCAGCCTTTCCAATGTTAGGGTCAGTGAAGGCCAGAAGCTAGACAAAGGAGAGGTTTTTGGAACCCACCTTACCGAAAACGGAGAGCAAATGGTGACCGCTGAGCAGAGTGGAACCGTTTCTTTTCATCAATCGGGATCTGTACTAAGAATTTTAGGTGAAGATGTTGTTATTCCAGTCAAGGTAGGAACTATTTTGAAGGTTGTGGAGGGCGATAGTATAGCAGAGAATAAGCCATTGGCTGAATTTGACCCTTACAATGAAATAGCAATTACAGAATCGGCTGGTACGGTCCAATGGGAAGATCTCGAAGTTGGGAAGAATGTTAGGAGGGATGTTGATCCAAAAACCTCAAACATAATTCTCAAAGTTATAGAACAAAAAAGAGAGAGACTCGTTCCAAAAATTATCATTCAAACAACCTCAGGTAGAGAAGAATACTCAGTACCTATGGATGCTTTGATACAATACCAAGATGGGGATAAGGTTAAAGACGGTGACATTCTGTTCAAAATTCCGTCTGTCGCAGAAAAGACCAGAGACATCACAGGGGGATTACCGAGAGTAGATGAGCTATTTGAAGCGAGAAGACCCAAGGATGCTTGTACTTTGGCTGAAACCGACGGAAAAATCGAGGATAAAGGGGAGATCGTAAAGGAAAAACGAGTTCTTTATATCATTCCAGACAATCCAGATATTGAAAAAGTCAAGGTTACTATTCCGATCGGAAAACAAATTCGAGTCAGACCTGGAGATTTTGTAAAAAGAGGTGATCAAATTGATGAAGGGAATTTTGACCCGCATGATATTTTAGATATCAAAGGACCTAATGCTCTACACGAGTATCTAGTCTCAGAAGTTCAAGAGGTCTATCGCCTACAGGGTGTTCATATCAACGACAAACACATTGAAGTAGTAGTGAGACAGATGTTACGAAAAGTTGTGATTACAGATAGTGGTGACACATCCTTTGTGAATCAGCAACAGGTAGATAAATTCATGTTTGATGAGGAAAACGTAAGGGTTGAAGCTGAGGGGGGTAGTCCTGCTCAGTCTCAGCCAATCTTACTTGGTCTTACTAAAGCATCACTGAATACAGAATCCTTTTTCTCTGCTGCTTCTTTCCAGGAAACTACCAAAGTTCTGACAGATGCAGCCATCAAAGGAAAGACTGACAATCTTATGGGACTCAAGGAAAACGTCATCATCGGTCATATGATTCCAGCAGGAACAGGTATGAAAAAATACCGAGATATAGAGGTTTTCAAGGACATCCCAGGCGACTTGGATTGGAGCATCGAAACAGAGGAAGAAAGTGATTATCCCGAACTTCCAGAAATGGCTCCCGTCACCACTTTGCGAAAACTCTCTGAAGAAGACGAAGAGCTCCTTGAGGAAGAAGGGGAACAGGACGAGTATGAGGATGAAGATGGAGATGGAGATGAAGAAGCAGAGGACTTCGATGAAGAAGAAGAAAATTAGAAACCAACGCCAGTTTTTTGAGATTTACAGCCCAAAAGTAACAAAAATCCTGGCAATACCGTTGAACGAGAAGGAAATTTAGATGCCAACCATCAACCAGCTCATCCGACTTGGTCGAGAAGCTCAGAAGAAGAGAACCAAATCACCCGCCCTCAAAGCATGTCCGCAACGGAGGGGGGTGTGTACGAGAGTCATGACCTTCACGCCCAAGAAACCAAATTCTGCCTTGAGAAAGGTAGCTAGGGTTCGATTGAGTACGGGAATCGAAGTGACAGCTTACATACCAGGCGAAGGCCACAACCTCCAAGAACACAACGTAGTTTTGATTCGTGGAGGAAGAGTCAAAGACCTACCAGGCGTTCGGTATCATATCATTCGTGGCACATTAGATACTTTAGGTGTCGATAAGCGTAGAAAGGGTCGCTCCAAATACGGAGCCAAGAGACCAAAGGCTTAGGGGAAAGTATGTCCAGAAGAAGAGGTAAAGTAGATCCAAGACCCATAGTGGGAGACCCAAAGTACAATGATGTAGTCGTAGCTAAATTTATAAATTGTTTGATGTTAAGTGGGAAAAAGAGTGTAGCACAGACTGTATTTTATGAAGCCCTGGACGTCATTCAGAAAAAGACAGGACAAGACCCTTTTCAAGTATTTCAAGAAGCTTTGGAAAATGCGAAACCATTGGTTGAAGTCAAGTCGAGACGTGTGGGAGGGGTCACTTACCAAGTCCCCGTAGAAGTGCGTCCCGAGAGAAGATTGGCTTTGGGAATACGATGGTTAATTCGTTATAGCAGAGATCGAAATGAAAAATCTATGAAAAACAAGTTGGCGGCTGAGTTCATGGAAGCCCAAAAGGGTAGCGGCTCTGCCATCAAGAAAAAGGAAGACATCAGGAAAATGGCAGAGGCAAACAAAGCCTTTTCTCACTATCGTTGGTAGAGACCTAAACACCCACAAAAGGCAAGGGCCAGGAGACTGGCCTTTTTTTTTATGCACACGACTTTGGGAATTTTTGCCCACACCGATTCCGGAAAAACTACATTTACTGAAATGCTTTTGGTCTTAGGAAAACTGATTTCCCAAGCAGGCTCCATAGAAGAAGGCACAACAGAATCAGACCAACTTCCAGAAGAAATAGAAAGAGGCATCTCCATAAGGACCAGTTACTTTTCCATCCAATACCAAAACGTCAATTTACAAATCATCGATACACCAGGTCATATAGATTTTAGATCTCAAATTCGTATAACTCTACCAGTCTTAGATGCCGCCATACTCCTATTAGACAGTGGCTTCCCTGTCCAATCTCAGGCGAGATTGCTAATGCAAGAGTTGAAAAATCTTGAAATTCCCATCTTGTATTTCATAAACAAACTTGATATACATGAAGATTATACTGAGACTTTAGTTTCTTTAGAATCTCTTCTTCAGAAAAGAACTTTTCCAATATTCCAAAAAACCAATGACTGGGAATATTTTTTTAGCAATCCAGAAAAGTTCAGTCAAGTTATTTGGGAAGATGCAGTTTCTTTGCAATCCGATAATTTGGAAAAATACCTCCAATTTCCTGATTTTTCAATTGTAGCCCAAACATTGGTAGATGCTTTTTTCCAATCCAAAGTAATTCCAGTTATTGGAGGATCAGCTAAGATGGGTTATGGTGTAAAAGAGGCATTAGATTTCCTAACTTTTCCTTCGAAATTTCAAAAAACCAGGGTTCAAGAGGAAAATCAAATTCTTGCGAGGAGGAATTTGACAGAAATGGGAAGAGCTATCATTTGCAGAAGAGGAACGAAAGATATAAAGGTAACCTCACCTCTTTTGGTCTTGCAAGGATTGGGTTGGGAAGAAGGTGAACCCAAACCCGGTCAGATATTTGCCAAGCGTCCAGAAGAAGAAAAATTTCCTTTGGAGACCGATTTGAATTTTTTCTTCTCTTGGGAGCCAGAATCAGATTCGGATTTGGCAGAATGCCTAGAAGAATTGGAGATTTGCCTTTGGGAGGATCCAACGTATCACAATACTCAAACCGAATTGGGAACTTTTCTAATCCGCGGGGAAGGGGAACTCCATCTCGAAATTTTGCAGGAGAGGTGGCTTTCTAGGTTCAAAAAAAAACTGCAATTTGGTCGAATCCAAGTTGCCTCATATGACAAGCCTAAAAAACTGACGAAGAAAGTTTCATTTGAGCACCAAGCGTTCGGGACAGAATTGTCCAGTGGCGTCTTAGAGGTCTTTCTAGAGGATACTGCCAGCTTTTCGAAACCATTGGCTTTCGAGGTAAGTCTTCCAGAATCATGGCAACAGTCTATCTCCGAGTCTTTTGAAGAAGCATTGGAGAGAGGGATCAGAGGTAGGGAAATAGTGGGTCTGACCGTTCGGGTCTTGGACTACAAACCTCCTACTGGTTCTCAGGCCAAATATCTGGTTTTACTAAAGGTGGCGATTTTGGCAGGTCTTAAGACTGAGCTGGAAGGTTTTCTAGAGAAGGTGGGTCCATCAACTGATTTTGAGCTTTGGATTCCAAGTTCTTCGCTTGGGACTGTGTTAGCTGATCTGAATAGAAGGGTAGCTAAGATTCTGAGCTTAGAGGAAGGACAGGATGGCTTTACTACCCTTGTTGGTACTGCTCCGACCGAAAAGCTTCTTGGCTTTTCAGGTGCTCTGAGAAATATGACCAAGGGGATCGGCATTTCCTGGGAAAGGACTGCTTTTACCTATGACAAGCACGCAGTTCTTAAGGAGTAAGGGGTAACCCTAGCAAGATTGAGGAGTAGATTCTAAATGGCTAAAGAAAAATTCGACCGTTCAAAACCACACTTAAATATCGGAACCATTGGTCACGTAGACCATGGAAAGACTACGCTCACAGCAGCTATTACTACGACTTTGGCAAAGAAGTTTGGTGGTAAGAACAAAGCAGTTGCCTATGATCAGATTGATAATGCCCCTGAGGAAAAGGCTCGTGGGATCACTATAGCAACTTCTCACCAAGAATACGAGACACCCAACCGTCACTATGCTCATGTGGATTGTCCGGGTCATGCTGACTATGTCAAAAATATGATTACAGGTGCGGCGCAAATGGATGCTGCTATCCTCGTTGTTTCCGCAACTGACGGTGCCATGCCCCAAACGAAAGAGCACATTCTCCTCGCGCGCCAAGTTGGAGTCCCCTACATCGTAGTTTTCTTAAACAAAGCAGACATGCTAGGTGCAGATGAGAGAGCAGAAATGATTGAGATGGTGCAAGAGGAAATCAAAGACTTACTGAACAAGTATGGGTTCCCTGGTGATAAGACCCCTTTCGTTTCTGGATCGGCACTCAAAGCTCTCGAAGGAGAAGAATCTGAACTAGGTATGCAAGCAATTGTCAAATTGATGGAAGCGGTTGATACCTATGTTCCCAATCCAACCAGAATTGTAGACAAACCATTCTTAATGCCAGTAGAAGATGTTTTTTCTATCACAGGTCGTGGAACGGTTGCTACGGGAAGAGTTGAGCAAGGTATTCTCAAAATCAATGAAGAAATCGAAATTGTTGGTATTAGGGCAACACAAAAAACTGTTGTTACAGGAATAGAAATGTTCCGTAAGCTCTTAGACCAAGCCGAGGCGGGAGACAACATTGGAGCTCTTCTTCGGGGAACCAAGAAAGAGGACATTGAACGGGGTCAAGTCTTAGCAAAACCAAGTACGATAACCCCGCATAGAAGGTTCAAAGCAGAGGTTTACGTACTTACCAAAGATGAGGGAGGCAGACACACTCCATTTATCGATAAGTATCGACCTCAATTCTACTTTAGAACCACGGATATCACAGGTGAAATCCACCTACCGCAAGGAAAGGAAATGGTCATGCCTGGCGAGAACGTTACGATATCCATCGACCTAATCCATCCCATAGCGATGGACCAAGGACTCAAATTTGCGATTCGAGAAGGTGGAAGAACCATCGGATCTGGAATCGTAACTGAGATTGTAGAATAAGATGGCGGGACAACGCATTCGAGTGAAGCTCAAGGCATTTGATCATAGATTGATCGACCAATCTACGTATGAAATCGTTGCCACTGCGAAAAGGACTGGAGCCACAATCTCTGGTCCAATTCCCCTTCCGACCAAGAAGGAGATTTATACAGTTTTACGATCTCCTCACGTGAACAAAAAAGCCAGAGAGCAATTTGAAATGCGAACTCACAAGAGATTGATTGATATCTTGAATACCAACGAAGACACAGTAGAGGCGCTTATGAAACTCCAATTGCCCGCTGGTGTGTCGGTGGATATAAAATCCTAAGGGAATCAAATGGCGAAGGGTCTGATTGGAAGAAAAGTAGGGATGGCAAACATCTTTGATGCCGAAGGGAAGATGATTACCGTAACGGTCTTGGAAATAGGACCATGCTTTGTCTCACAACTCAAAACAGTGGACAAGGAAGGTTATGATTCCGTACAACTAGCATTTGGTGAAATTAAGGAAAAAAATCTTTCGAAAGCGGAAAGAGGGCACTTGTCCAAATCAGGTGTGTCTCCTTTAGCGCATTTGGTGGAATTCCGAAATTTTGGAGAAACCACATTGGGCTCCCAAATCAAAGCGACGGATTTATTCGCCGTCGGGGACAAGGTAAAAGTTTCAGGTCGTTCCAAGGGGAAAGGAACCCAAGGGGTAGTCAAGAGGCATGGATTTTCAGGTGGACCGAAAGCACATGGTTCTAGGTTCCAAAGACATCCTGGTTCCATTGGTTCGAATACCACTCCGGCTAGGGTCTTCAAAGGAATGCGGATGGGTGGCCGCACTGGTTTTGTCAATGTCACAGTTCGTAACTTGAAAGTAGTAAAGATACAAGAAGCGGACAACTTGGTATTTGTATCTGGATCCGTTCCAGGAAGAGATAACGGTATAGTTACGATAGAGAAATTAGGTTAACAGGATGAAAGTAAGGAAATACAAAAAAGACGGCAGTCCTGCAGGAGAAATAGAACTTCCAGCCTCCTTGTTTCATGAAGAGATTAGCAAAGGCGCCATTTATGATGCCATCAAAGAAGAAAACGCTAATCTAAGACAGGGAACACATTCTACTAAGGACAGATCTGAGGTTTCTGGGGGTGGTAAAAAACCCTGGGCCCAAAAGGGAACTGGACGAGCAAGACAAGGATCTATCCGAGCTCCTCATTGGGTCGGTGGAGGAATCATTCATGGACCCAAACCTAGAGATTATTCGGGGTCCCTTTCAAGAAATATAAAACGTAAGGCGGTTACTTCTATTCTGAACTGGAAGGCGAAGGAAGGTCGACTTCTCGTGTTAGAGGATTTGGAATTGGATACTTTCTCTACCAAACGAGTTTCGCAGGTTCTTGACAAGATGGAACTCTCCCAAAAAGGAAAGCTCGGTTTGGTAGTTTCGGGAGAAAGCATACATTTGAAGCGGTCTACTAGAAACATTCCATTCCTCAAATATGTAAATTCCAAGCGAATGGTGTGCCGTGACATACTGTTCAACCAGAATCTGGTGATTACTGAAAAGGCTCTGAATGAACTAGTGCAACAGTATGGCAAAGGAAGCAAAGCATGAACCTCGAAACTGTTATTTTATCACCAATAGTTACCGAAAAGTCTCAGGGACTCCAGTCTCTAGGTGAAAGCTTGGGCAAGCGTCTAACAAAATATAGTTTTTATGTTCACCCAAATGCAAATAAGGTATTAGTTAAGCAAGCAATGAAGCACATGTATGGGATCATGCCTGATTCCGTTAACATTTCGGTCATGCGTGGTAAGCAAAAGAGATTTAGGAACATGCCTTCTGTAAGGCCTCATCGAAAGAAGGCTATTGTAACTTTTTATGATGGAGCGAATCTTGAATTCGCTAAGGTATAAGCATGGGAATCCGTAAACGCAAACCCACAACCCAGAGCAGCCGATTTTACTCTGTTTTAGATTTCAAAGAGATCACCGCTACTGACCCAAAACGTAGCCTCATATCCTCTACCAATTACAAAGCGGGCAGAGGAAACAGGGGAAAAATCTCTGTTCGACGCAAAGGCGGAAGGAACAAAAGAAAGTATAGAATAATAGATTTTAAGCGAGAAAAGTTTGGTATCCCAGCAACTGTCAAAACGATCGAATACGATCCAAACAGGTCTTCTTTTATAGCCCTACTTTCTTATGCTGATGGAGAGTATCGTTACATTTTGGCACCTCAAGGACTCAAAGTCGGTGATATTCTTAGTTCTGGGCCTTCGGCTGAGATCAAATTGGGAAACACTCTACCTCTAGAAAAAATTCCTGCTGGAACAAACGTTCACAATATAGAGATGCAAATCGGACGAGGTGGTCAGCTTGCGAGGACAGCAGGTTCTTTTGCGGTGATTTCTGCAAAAGATGGAGAATATGTTAGTCTCAAGCTTCCGTCCTCTGAGATAAGAAAAGTAAGAAAAGAATGTCTGGCTACCGTGGGAGAGCTTTCCAACAAAGACCACAACCTTGTTATCATTGGTAAGGCGGGGCGCAATCGCTGGCTTGGTCACAGACCAAAAGTAAGAGGCGTCGTCATGAACCCTGTAGATCACCCGCTTGGTGGAGGAGAAGGAAGAACATCGGGAGGACGTCACCCTGTAACACCTTGGGGGAAACCGACCAAGGGATTTAAAACACGTAAGACTCGTCCTAGCGACAAGTTTATAGTACAAAGAAGAAAGAAAAATAGGAACCGTTAGGCAAAGCCATGTCAAGAAGTCTCAAAAAAGGTCCATTTATAGATGACCACCTAATGAAAAAAATAACAAAGCTAAATTCTGAAGGGAAGAAGACGCCGTTCAAATCTTATTCTAGAAGAAGTACGATTTACCCAGATATGATCGGCCATACGGTGATGCTCCACAATGGGAAGGCTTTTGTACCTGTTTATATCAATGACAATATGATTGGTCATAAGTTAGGTGAATTCGCTCCGACCAGAACCTTCAGGGGCCACGGTGGAGACAAGAAGGTAGTTAAAAAATAGTATGGAATCTATCGCGGTCGCAAAACATGTAAGAATCTCCGCGCGAAAAGCAAGACTTGTAGCCGACGAGATTCGCGGTTATGATTACAAAGAAGCCCTAGATTTGCTTCGTTTTACCAACAAGGGGGCGAGTCCGATCCTCATGAAGCTTCTCAACTCTGCCGCTGACAACGCTCTTCAAAAGAATGAAAATTTGGATCTTTCTTCGCTCTACATCAAAAAAATCTATGTGGATGATGGACCAATTATGAAAAGGTTCCGTCCTCGCGCGAGAGGAAGAGCTTCCCGAATTAGAAAAAGATTGAGTCATATCACCGTAGTCGTGTCAGACACGGCAAAGAAGGCAGACTAAATGGGTCAAAAAGTAAATCCAACTGGACTACGCATCGGAATCACTCGCAATTGGGACTCCATTTGGTTTTCCAAGCAGGAATACATCAAGAACTTGCACGAAGACATAAAGATCAGACGATTTTTGCAAAAGAAATTTAAGTCGGCCTCTGTAGTCAAAGTCGTCATCGAAAGATTTCCTGAAAAAGTCAATATCAACCTCCACACATCTAAGCCAGGTATGGTGATTGGTCAAAAGGGACAGAACATCGAAGCGGTTAAGCAAGAACTCAAAAAGATGTCGGAGAAACCAGTCTCCATGAACATCATAGAAGTTAAAAAGCCAGAAGTGGTAGCTCAAGCCATAGCCGAAACAGTTGCTTTGCAAATCGAACAAAGGATGCCATTCCGAAGAGTGATGAAAGCGGAACTGCGTCGAGCCATGAGGGGTGGAGTGGAAGGTGTTAAGATTCAAATCGCGGGTCGATTGAATGGAGCGGACATGGCTAGAACTGAGAAATACATGGAAGGAAGAGTTCCACTCCATACACTCAGGGCTAAAATCGATTTCGGCTTTAAAGAAGCCCTCACCACATATGGCCAAATCGGAGTTAAGGTTTGGACTTACACAGGTGATTATTTTCCTGCCAAAGAAGAATCCGAAGAGGACAAATACGCAGTGAAGCGTAGAACGAGCTAAGGAAACGATTATTTATGTTAGCACCAAAAAGAGTTAAATTCCGGAAACGCCAGAGAGGGAGACTGAAGGGCAAGGACGAAAGAGGATCCAATGTTTCTTTTGGAGATTTTGGTCTGAAGGCAGTCTCTTCGGGACGTATAACCGCAAGGCAGATTGAAGCAGCCCGTATCACTATCAACCGCCAAGTGAAGCGAGGTGGTAAGTTATGGATCAGGATCTTTCCACATTTGCCTATCACTAAGAAACCCGCGGAGACTCGAATGGGAAAAGGGAAAGGAAATCCTGAGTTCTGGATCGCAGAGATTAGACCCGGTCGAGTTCTTTTTGAAATGGCTGGGGTTGATGAAGTAACAGCTCGAAAAGCCTTGGACCTGGCTGCATTCAAATTACCAGTGGAGACGACTTTTGTTAGAAGGAACATTCTATGAAAGAGGATCTAAGGCAACTGAGTGTTGAGGATTTGGCGAGAGAATTGGAAAACAGCAGAGCTAAAATTAGAGAGGCTAGATACCAGTTCGCTGTGACTAGAACTCTTGAGAATTCTCGGCTCATTAGAAATGAAAGAAAGCGTGTTGCTCAGCTTTTAACGATTGCTAGGGAGAGGGAATTGATTTCCCAGAGAAAATAGTAGGAATCATGGAAAAGAAGCAAAAAACAAGAACTCTGCAGGGCGTAGTCGTGAGTGATGCCATGGACAAGACTGTTGTCATGGAAGTGATAACCCGCTCCATACACCCAAAGTTTAAAAAGACGATGACCAAAACCTCTCGTGTTAAGGTCCACGACGAAAAAGAGGAATGCCATGTGGGAGATACAATCCTCGCAGAAGAAACAAGGCCCTTGTCTAGACACAAACACCACAAGCTTCTTAAGGTAGTGGAAAAGGCGAAACTCTAATGATCCAACAGGAAACGATACTTCAGGTTGCAGATAACTCTGGGATTAGGAAAGTGATGTGCGTCAAAGTGCTCGGTGGCTCAAAACGTCGTTATGCGAGTGTTGGGGATGAAATTATAGTTGCTGTAAAGGATGCTCAACCGGCTTACGGATTGAGGGATGGCCAGGGCAAAAAGGTCAAAGGCAAGGCAGTCCAGAGGGCCGTTGTAGTGAGAACCAAGAAAGAAATAAGAAGACCAGATGGCACTTACATAAGGTTCGATGACAATGCGGTTGCCATTATTGATGATAAGGGCAACCCCAAAGGAACTAGGATTTTTGGCCCCGTGGCTAGAGAGCTTAGGGACAAAAAGTACATGAAGATTATTTCTCTCGCTCCGGAGGTTCTGTAATGTCCAAAAAATACCCTTATAGAGGTTCGGAGCCTACCAAATTCAAAAAAACAAAACTCAAAAAGGACGATGAGGTTTTTGTTATAGCCGGAAAAGAGAAAGGTAAGAAAGGGAAAATCCTTGCGATAGACAAACGCAGAGATCGAGTTTTTGTTGAGGGAGTCAATAAGAGACGCCGTTACATTCGACCGACCCAAGAAAATCCTCAAGGTGGTTCTGTTGAGATAGAATCTTCAATACACATATCAAACGTCATGTTTCTAGATATGAAATCGGAAAATTCCAAAAAACCGCAAAAGAAAAGTAAGGCAGTAAGAATTGGAGTGAAATTGGGAGAAACAAACAAACGTATCAGTCGCCCAGAGGGAAGAGAGATTTAGCAAATGGTACCCAGACTTAAGCAAAAATACGAAAAAGAAATTCGCCCAACTCTGCAAAAGAATCTAGGATTCCAAAGTGTTATGAGAGTTCCAAAGTTAGAAAAGATTATTTTAAACGTTGGGATGGGAGAAGCGCATGGAAACCCAAAAGCAATGGAGGCTTGTCTCGAAGAAATTGGACAAATCACTGGCCAAAAACCTGTTAAGACCTTTGCTAAGAAATCAATCGCAGGTTTCAAAGTCAGGGAAGGAATGGTGTTAGGTTGCAAAGTGACACTCAGAGGCAATTACATGTATGAGTTCCTTGATAGGTTTATTAATGTAGCTCTTCCTCGAGTAAGAGACTTCCGTGGAGTTAATCCAAAGGGTTTTGATGGAAGAGGAAATTACAATCTTTCCGTCAAAGAGCAGATCATATTTCCAGAGATACATTTTGATAAAATCAATACAATTTATGGTATCAACATAACGTTTGTAACTAATACAAATGTAGACAAAGAGGCGTTTGATCTATTCCAAGCATTTGGAATGCCTTATAAGGTGGCAGGCAAATAAGATGGCAAAAAAATCGATGATGGCACGACATGCCAAACCAAAAAAGTTCAAAGTTCGAGAGTACAACAGATGCCCTCTTTGTGGAAGATCGCGTGCCTATATACGCCGTTTCGACATGTGTAGGCTCTGTTTTCGTGATTTGGCCAGCAAAGCTCAAATCCCTGGCGTTAAGAAGTCTTCGTGGTAGAGAGGTAGTATGAGTTTATCTGATCCAATTGCTGATATGTTGACTAGAATTCGAAATGCTCAAGCCGCAAAGCATGAACAATGTGTAATTCCTGGAAGCAGAATCAAGAAGAGCATTCTAGAACTCCTTAAAGAAGAGGGGTTTGTGGAAGAAATTTTGCCTGTTCAAGCGGGTACTTTCCAGGACTATCAAGTAAAATTGAAGTATGACCAAAACAAACGACCTGTAATTCGTCTCCTAGAAAGAGTTTCTACCCCTGGGCGAAGAGTTTATATCCAATCTTCCGAAATCAAACCCTTTCGAAATAATATAGGAACGCTGATCCTCTCTACTTCCAAAGGGATCATGACTGGCAAACGAGCCCGCAAATTGAAAGTAGGCGGGGAAATTCTCTGTAAGGTATTTTAATATGTCAAGAGTTGGAAAAAGCACAATATCTCTACCTCCAAAAGTGGAAGTGAAAGCAGACTCCAATGGAATCACAGTGAAGGGACCATTAGGAGAATTGAAAAGTCCTATCTACGATGGCGTGACAGCTTCTGTCGAAAACGGACAAATCATATTCACTAGAAAAAGCGAGGATCAAAAGACTGTAGCATTGCATGGTTTGGTTAGAGCCCTTTGCATGAACAATGTTAAGGGTGTTACCTCGGGGTGGGAAAAAAACCTAGAAATTGCGGGAGTTGGATACCGAGCCCAAAAAAAGGGAAAGGATCTTGTCATGAACCTTGGTTACTCCCATGAAGTCGTTTTTCCGGAGCCACCAGGAATCAAAATAGAAGTGGCGGATTTGGTAAAGATCAAAATCACAGGCATCGACAGGCAGTTGGTTGGTCAGGTCGCCGCTGACATCCGATCCAAAAGACCACCAGAGCCCTACAAGGCCAAAGGCATCAAGTATGCCAATGAGTATATCCGAAGAAAAGCTGGAAAAACAGGTAAGAAATAAGGTATGATCAATAAGACTGCCAAATACACAAAAAGAATCCGCAGAACCGAAAGAGTGCGATACCAACTTCGGCAAAATTCGGGAAGACCTCGTTTGGTCTTCCACAAATCGAATCGATATGTATCAGCCCAAATCATAGACGATACCAAAGGTATTACGATTGCCCAGGCAACGTCTATTTCCAAGGACTTCCCCTCACACAAGGATTCAAAGAAGAGCAAGTCGGCAGCTGCCGTATTGGGCAAATTGATCGCAGAGAAAGCCACAAAATTGGGCATCAAACAAGTAGTCCTGGATAGGTCTGGCATGGTTTACCATGGGAGAATTGCGGCTTTTGCGGAAGCAGCTAGAGAGGCGGGGTTAGACTTTTAGTATGATAATTGAAGAAGAAGCAAAAGAGTTCAACGAGAAAGTCGTTAAAATTGATAGAGTAGCCAAAGTAGTAAAGGGTGGACGAAGGTTTTCTTTCAATGCTCTTTCAGTCGTTGGAGACGCCAAAGGCAAAGTGGGCATTGGTTTTGGTAAAGCGAACGAAGTGCCTGATGCCATAAGAAAATCCATTGAATCAGCTAAAAAAAATCTTATGAACGTTCACTTCAAAGGTCACACAGTTCCACACGATGTAATTGGAAGGTTTAAGTCTGCTAGAGTTATATTGAAGCCAGCTTCTCCGGGAACTGGGATCATAGCAGGAGCTTCTGTTCGATCCGTTTTAGAAAGAGCGGGAGTTCAAGATGTTTTAACCAAGTCATGGGGTTCTTCCAATCCAATGAACATTGTCAAAGCAACTATGGACGCTCTACTGCAAATGGAGACCCCTTCTATGGCGGTAAAGAGACGAGGTGTATCTCTCAAACACTTGTTTGGTCAGGATCTGTAGAGGTAAAAATGGAGCAAGTGAAGATAACCCAAGAAAGAAGTTCGATTGGTGTAAGCCCAACTCATAAAAAAACTCTCCTAGCCCTTGGACTTAAAAAAAAGGGGCAAGTTAGAACCCACAAATTCACTCCCCAAATTGCGGGCATGGTTCACCAAGTTCGCTATCTTCTTAAAATAGAAAAGGCTTAATAGGAAAACAGAATGGACAGAAAGAGGCGAGGCGAAGCTTTCGGAAAACCGAGAAACAAAACGGCGGCGGCTCCAGGGAATAGAAACGAAATCTCTGTCCCTAAGGGAGCCAAGACGAATCCAAAAAGAATTGGCCAGGGACCTGGTTCGGGAATGGGCAAGACTTCCACCCGAGGTTCGAAGGGACAACGGGCTAGGGCTTCCAGCATGAAACGTGGGTTTGAGGGGGGACAGATGCCCCTTCACAAGCGCTTGCCCAAAAGAGGATTCACCAATAATTTCTCAGTTGAGTATCAGCCTGTGAATTTGGGTGCCTTAGAAAAATCGGGACTGTCGGGATCCATTGGACCAGTGGAATTGGTCGCAAAGAAACTCATCAAAAAATCAGAAGGGAAGATCAAACTGCTCGGCGGTGGGGAAATCCAAAAAGCAATTCAAATCACCGTGGACAGTGTCTCAGCATCAGCAAAAGAAAAAGTAGAAAAAGCTGGGGGAAAAGTCATTCTGAGAGAGGCTCCCTAAAAAGAAATGCTTCAGACCCTTTCCAATATTTTCAGGATTCCAGAACTTAGAGCAAAGATTCTTTTTACTTTGGGTATGTTGCTACTCTTTCGTATGGGTACGCACGTGACCATACCAGGAGTCAACAGCCTAGTTGTGACAAGCATCTCGAGTGAATCCGGAGAGGGATTTTTGGGAATGGTAGACCTTTTCGCAGGAGGGGCGCTCTTAAAATTCTCGATATTTGCCTTGGGTATTATGCCTTACATATCTAGCTCAATCATCATGCAGCTAGTCATGGTACTATTTCCAAACTTGCAGAAGATGCAAAAAGAGGGAGAAGAAGGGAGAAAAAAAATCCAGCAGTATACCAAGTACGGCACTTTGATTTTGTGTGCCATTCAGTCTTTAGCAGTGATCCAATTGGCAACCTCTTGGTCTACTGGTACTGCCATTGTCCCTGCCTTATACCCAGGACTCGTCAATCCCTCAGTTTCCTCCTTTTTCCTTCCCCTTGCAATGTTGAGCATCACTACTGGCACTGTGCTATTGATTTGGCTCGGGGAACAAATTACGGAGCGAGGCATCGGTAATGGAATTTCTTTGATTATTTTTGCTGGAATCATCGGTAGGATGCCAGAGGCATTGATCGCGATGTTCACTGCGGATTCAAGTGATGCTCTATCCATATTGATTCTTCTTTTGATCTTTATTGGTCTCATCGCTCTCACCGTTCTACTCACTCAAGGAGTAAGAAAGGTTCCCTTGAATTATGGTAAGCAAATGGTTGGAAGAAGGATGGTTCAGGCACGAAGCCAATCGATACCTTTCAAAGTTAATAGCGCCAATGTCATGCCTATTATTTTCGCTTCGTCTCTCATGTTATTTCCACAAACAATAGTTCAATGGATCTCATCAGGCGGAGGTCAATGGGCTGGGTGGGCGATTTTATTAGATTTTTTTAATCCATTTTCTCAAAATCTAGCGAGAGCTAGCGTATACTTTATTTTTTACACTGGACTCATTGTATTTTTTGCTTATTTTTACACTTCCATTCAATTCAATCCCCAAGAGTTAGCTGAAAACCTCAAAAAGTATGGAGGATTTATTCCAGGCGTTCGACCAGGTAGCCAAACCAAGGAAATGATAGAGAAAATTTTGAATCGTATAACTCTACCTGGAGCATTATTTTTAGCGGGCTTGGCTTTGGCTCCATATCTCATCATTAGGTTTTTGAATCTAGGAACAAACTCTGGAGGGGGGACTTTGGTCTACACCTTTGGGGGAACTTCCCTTTTGATTATGGTGGGTGTGGCGCTTGAGACACTCAAGCAGATTGAGGCGCAGCTTCTAATGCGAAATTACGAAGGATTTATGAAAAAAACAAAAATCAAAGGTCGGGTATAGTTATGAAACGATTGATTTTTATGGGACCCC
>Ga0169931_10007424_pt1 | contig 16247 bp, 9 predicted proteins | sample Kivu_15m_20L_FD_129675 | JGI IMG/M metagenome (GOLD analysis project Ga0169931, IMG submission 129675) | Freshwater microbial communities from Lake Kivu, Western Province, Rwanda to study Microbial Dark Matter (Phase II) - Kivu_15m_20L... | ecosystem: Environmental > Aquatic > Freshwater > Lake ...
ATGTCAGAGGATCCTACATATGTATGTACGAGGACCAATGACGAATACTGAGTGCCACCTGCCACCTACATACGTTTGTATTTATTTTTACCGGCGATTTTAGTTTTTTAGCGAGATATTTTTTTAAGTAAATTCGGAGATTAATAACAATTACTAAGAACGCATCTTATTGTGATTGAATCCATGAGGAATGGAATTCCTGATTACAACAACTTTTATCCCAACATTATCTGGATCATTTTATTATATTTAATTCTTCCATGTCATTAGGTATCAAATGAAAAAGCTGCAGCATAAATCAAATTTTGGGAGAGGAAGAGAAGAAAAGAGTCATTATGGATCGGGAACAAAGCAAACGCTTTTGATTCTCATCGCTTTACCCTTCATTATATCCTTGCTCTTAACCATTTACCACTTTGTTCGTATCACTGATCTTGTGCTAGAAATATCTGTCATTTCATCCTCTTTACGACTGTTCACAGGGTCCTCGCCGAATCCAGAAAATCGTCATACAAACTCTTGTGTGATAACCGTTGCTGCATGGAGAAAATTTGGTCATGTTCAAACCTTGTATGATTCTATACAGATGCATAGTCCATCCATACGGTGTTTTGTTTGGTTTGTGGCAGACTCAGTTTATCATTCAACCACAGATGGTTCCTCGGAAGCTGTTGCAAGTATTAAACAAAGTATTCAAAATCGTTTTGATATTGTTACGGTCGATGATATGGCGAATGAATGGGCAGATTTTGATTTTATGAGAAGATTTACGTTCACTACACAATTTACGGAAGATCATTTCACTGCCCTCCTTACACCCTTTGCACTACAATATACCATTCAACGGTATTATGCGATTGACTCAGTTATATATCTAGACAAACATCTTTGGGTCAATAATACCTTGGAGTATATTCAAATGAAACTTAATACACAAGCTTTTACAATTGGTCCATCTCAATCGGATCCATTTAATGCACAGCATGTAGCTGTCATGGCATTTAGTAAGAAGTCTCCTGTTACGACCAAATATCTAAGTACGTGGATGAATGAACTTCGGAAAAAAGGTATAACCCCATTTCATGTTATTGGGATCTTTGAGGAAGAAGATTGGGAAGAATTATACGATCATCCAGGAAAAATAAGATACTGGAATCTAAACGTTCCCCAAATAGCGATAGAAGAGCTACCGAGTTCTATCGAAAGACCTAGGAGACCAGTTCTGTTGATTAATTTCTCAAAAACAAACAATGAGCACTCATCAGCACCAGCAGCGCAACAATATCCGACTCTGGAAGAAAAAAGATACATAGAACTATTAAAGAAATATGAAACATCTTATTATGAACAACTTGAATTCGGGTTCAATTACTTTTCAGATGGCACTTTGATTGAATCATGGATACGAGATTTATACGAGAAAATGATCCAACCCGTACTAGAGCATGAGGATGGTACCTTGGTCTACTCCGAAAACAGTTATACTCGAATTGATTTCCAAGACAGAGTGCATAATAATCCATTTCTTGCAAAACTGGCAGAAAAGTCCTCCTCTAGTGATCAAATTACCTTTCTTGAATGGTTATTACTTGGGCCATCGACTCACGCTGTAAATATGGATGGAAAGTTTTACTTCTCGGAAGTTGAGCATAATGTTTGGAAATCATTAAACTATTATCCTATGAATCGTGCCATCAGTAACCCGTTGGGAGAGGATACTCTGCTATATAAGTTTTGGTTTGAACATTATGCTCATGATAATGGATTGATTTATGGTGAACTTCATCGGAAGGTAGTTTCCAACACTGCTTATCATCGCACTAATCATGCATCGTTTCACAAGAGTGCATCATCACGTCTGGATTTGGGTATAAATGTGATTGGATGGTACGTTACACTTTTAACTATGGGGATGTGAAATGACATGAGATATGTATTTTCCTGCAACGTAGGCATCTGATTCTTACACTGTCCTGTCTTTTATTTCACAGGCATGCCGGTTTGTTTGGTATCGGAAAAACAGCATTGAAGATGTGCCAAACTGCGAAATATGCTAACATCGGCGCCAACGCGGTGGAAATACGCCCACTTCCAGTACACTCGTATGCTCATCCCCGTGCACTTCCTTTTCAGCTTTCACGATCCTGTTCTCAACAAGTGAACTTAGTCATGATAAATGCTCCTGAAACTTTTTTTGTTAAAGAGGAAATCCCTGACATCTTATGGAGTAATAAATATAATATTGGTTACTGGGAATGGGAACTTGATGTTTTCCCAAAAGAATGGATGAGCTACTTACAATACTACGATGAAATTTGGGTGCCATCGAAATTCATTGCAGACTCTATCATTCATTCGCAAGGGTATGATGGTATGACCCCTGTAAGGGTGTTGCCACTCCCTCTTACGATAGAGAGTACTAGTAAAAAGAAACAAATAGTTCGTGTGGGTTCCGATCCTAATAAGACTGTTGGGACTCTGCAAATCTTATTGGAGAAAATAAAGGATGCGTTTGTTTTTCTTATTATATTCGATTTCCAGAGTCATATGCAGAGGAAGAATCCGCAGGCGTCGATTCGTGCCTTTTTGGATGCTTTCCCCTCTTATTCCGATGAGAAGCAACGGTATCATCTCATCGTCAAATCACATCACGGTTCATCATCAGATATTTCTCACGTGAAAGCCATGGCTAAGAATGATCCACGAGTACATTTCTTATCCGATGTTTTGTCCGATGATGATCATAAAGCTCTGCAAGATCGAGCAGATTGCTATATATCACTACATAGAAGTGAGGGATACGGTATGAATCTCTTAGAGGAAATGGGTCATGGAGTACCTGTCATTGCAACCAATTATAGTGGCAATGTCGATTTCTTTCCACCATTGCAAAAGTATATCGGATCTTGCATCTTCCCAATACCGTATCAATTTGTATCAATTACTGTTTCGTCTGGACCATACAAGAAGGGAAATCGTTGGGCAGATGCTGATCATGAGAAAGCAGTACAAGCTATGCAAGAGGTAGTCAAGAATAATTGTAAACAAAAGTATGGAGAAGAAATATCACAAACAGTCATTTCCAACTTTGGAATGAAAGCTGTTGGTGAGAAGATAAAAGCATTATTACATGACTCTTGGGAAAAAATACGAGAGAAAGAAAAGAAAGGGATATTTGCGTTCGAAGCTGAAGAAAAGAGAATACGTAATTCATATGATAAAAGCTAAAAGAAAATCAAAGAAGAGGGATAAAGCAATATACATTCTATTCTATTTTTTAGTTTGTTTTCTTATTCCTATCTTCTATCCGTGGTATAAAGGGTTTCGGAATCTGTACCTGTATAGGTATAAACAGTAGATAAATAGATTCCCCAAGTATTTGTTTTATATTTTGTTTCCAACCTTGATCAAAAGGATTGATGATTACAGTACGTTTTTCAACATGGGATTCCGGTTGAGAATATCGTTTAGTATTTTTTCTATTTAGAAATATCAACCATGAAGATGAAAAGAAACGTCTAAAGTGAGTCCATGAAAGAAGGTGATGATAATGATGATGATGATCCATGGCTATAATTCGTTCCAATGTAGTTTGTGCAGAACATACTAAATATACATGTGTAAATAAAAGTGGTGTCAAGAAGAAGGAGAATGAAAATAAGATATAAAATACAATCTTAAGAATCATGTTTGGATCCATGTTTTGTCCTTGTTTACCCACAAGTAAGAAGAATAATGATTGAAAAGATCCATGGGGTATTTCCAAGAATTGACACACTTGATACAACCGACTTTTTATCCTATATATATTATGATTCTGAGAATGTATTGTAGAATATTGTTGCTCTTGTTTCCATAATGTATAAATGGTGGGAAGACAAAGTAATAATCCATACCAACATGCAAGGGTCAAAAAGAAAACAGTAAGAAAGAAAGATCGATAGTTACTATATCCTATACAGTTATTCACCCAATGACAATGATGATCCATCTATATACATAAACATATACAAGGGTTGTAAAGATAAAAGAAAATATAAAAATATGGATTCAGAAAAAAAAAGAAAAAAAAAACAAAAACACCGTGACAAAACAAATCTAGATATACATATATATATTTCTTTTTTGTACATACCTGTAGTATACATCGATTGCATGTAGAACAATGATGTGCTCGTGAAGGTCGTATGAAATTACATTTTTTACAAAAGGTAGACTGTGTGGATGGATAATAGATAACTGAAGAAGAGGAATGATGATCTACTCTTTCTAGAGTTTGGGTTGGCATAATTGAATCAAAGTAAGATTTTGTTTTTCCTTCTTCTTCTTTTCTTGAAAATTTTGGAGATGTAAAACAACATCCTCCTTGACCTTGTGTTGAGTGACATGGAATCATCATACCATCATCATCACCACCACCAGCAGCAGCATGATCTACAACAGAACCTGTTACAATTCCTGGAGATGTAAAGACTGTGTACGTATAATGAAATAGAATTTGAACGACAAGATACACTACGATTAAATCATGAATGGATGATATAAGGAAACCCTTCGATATCGAAAAGGATGACGCTGACGGGATGAAAAGTAAGATCTGTCGTAAGTATGCATAATAACTCCAAGTGACAAATAAAATCATACTTGTAGCTACACACGGTAGAATCGATCTAGCATACCGTGAAATCCAAAACAGAATGTGTAGGATTGAAAAAGAAATTGTATGTTTGGTAAGAAGAATGAATACATGTCGTACACTCGCTCTTGTTACGGTATATATCCAATACCATTCATTAAAGGGTGTATGAATATCTTTCAAGGCAACTTGAAATTCATTCCATAGAGTCCAAAAATCCTTTTCTTCTTCTTCTTCTTCTTCTGGAAGAGGAGGATAATCCACTTCATCTTCAACGATATTTCGATTCTTCAATATCATATTCTTATATAATATTACATATAAGTCTTGGAGAGATTTGTGGGATCACAGTCGTGCATAAACAGTTCTGTTTGTCAGTCATGCATGACACTATATTTTTTAAACCTGCATGGTACAGAATCAATCACAGTTATTACTCATATAATACAGTAGTATATCCTATATCAAAATCAATCCGATTAGAATGTAAATCCATTCTTGGAAGGTCGACTTTACCTTTGCGTAGATGAGGCTGATGTTCTACTGTACTCTACGGCTGTACGGTGTGATTGATCCGATTGATACCATGTAGTAGCTATAGTATATTGCGCAACATACTGTACAATCGTATGTAGGCTATGTACTTACGTACTTCCCTCTGCTTCGATTCCGGCCGGTTGGGCGGTGGGCCGTGGCCGGCGGTTCCTACAGTTTTCATTTTGGTACCGGTTCTTGTGTTCTTCTACTTATCCAGTATGAATAGTGTGAGTGTCGTTGTGTATAAGCAACAATCCAATCAAGAAAACAATGATTTCATCGTCCTTGTTGAATCGTAAACCCAATTCAGCGGTAGCTACATCATCATCATCATCGTCATTGTCTTCTTCATCACCGTCCACATTGACGTGTATACTAGGAAATGCTCTCGAGGTGATACTGCACGAAATCTTATATATACGTGGTTTGTATCCACGGGATACATTTACAGCGACACGATATTTAGGTATCACATGTCATGCTTGTCGACATCCTGGAGTTGTGCAATACATCCACGACACGTTACTGGTGGCTGTACCTGCTATACTGGACGGTTCGACTGTGGATGAACTGATTCTTATTTTGTACGATGAACATCATCCTACGTATGACTCTCCTCCTCCACAACAGCAACAACAGGGAGTGTCTCGAATATATCAAAATACATTTATTTATGAACGATTTGTTTTTGCATTTCATGTCGATTCCATTTTACAAGCAAAAGAAATTTTTCAGCAAGATGAAGAACAGTATAAACAAATCCATTTTAAAAAGAGTAACAAGATTTTTGAAAAAACGATTAAGAAGAAGATACAGATGGTCAACAGCGGTGAAGACGAGGAGGTGTTGGAGGAAGAGGAGAGATATGGAAGTACTCTATCTTCATCTATAACCAAAACAGTAACACAACGAATACAAGATGTTGAACGTTGCATGAGAGATTTATTATTGAAAATTATTAGTATGGAGCAACAAGAACAGGTAACTCCGAAACGATCCTTTACAGATACAACCACTTTTAAAATTTGTTTACATACATCTACTCAAATGAAACAGAGGAAAAAGATATTGGTGAATCATGTCCCTAGTAGGAATCCTACTCCGACTACTAACACCAATAGTCATACGGTTATGGATATAGAAGATCATGATAATCATTCTATGAAACAAGGACAAGAAAATGAGAAGGAATGGAACATGTCTCCAGTATTACAGCAAGCTTTATATCAAGGAACATGGACATGTCCAGAAGAATCATCCTGTGATATGATTCCATCTAACAATCATCCTACTACTACTACTACCACTACTACTCTGCATGAGAATTCTCATTCTATACCACCACAAGAACAACATGTTATTCGAGTACGACCCTTAAGAAGTATACATGTACCTAGTTGTGGTTTTAGTATGCAATTACTTATGGAATCATCATAATGATACTTTCATGAAAGAGAGAGCATCACATCTTTTGTCGAATCAACACCTTGAGAGAAACATCCATACTTTTATATAGGGTTTCAATCCCTTTTCATAAATGTGTAAGGAAAGATCGTAATCTAATCAAAAAACGAACATTGAATGACAAAGACTAGGCTGATGCAATTATATGAGTAGTTGAATAATAACCACATGGAATCATAACTGTCCATGATATTGCTTGGGCGATCAACCCAAGGATTAAATAACTTATAGAAGTACATTCTTTTTTCATTTACCCAAAGCAATCGTCTACAAACTTGTCGAAATCTTCTGGATAAATTCACATTTTAAATTGTAATATGTATTTTCTCTTGAGGTTCTTGGAATCTATAGTTCCTTGTGTTAGTAATGACATCAATATTCTACGCCTTTTCGGTAAGTAAATCCATCGACTTAGTTTTTCTTTTAACTTTGCCTTTTAGGCGTCCAACAGATAGATAAATCAATAATGGTACTGATCTAGATTTTCTTTCTTTACGGAGCTGCTATGTTATGGTTTTTAAATATACTGTATACCATGTAGTGGTTGGAAATGTAGGCTATTGTATGGTTTGCTAAATTAATATAAATAGTGGCTACAGGTTAGACTTTCTTTTGTTTCAGGGAAGACCCGGCTGCAGTTCTATACTTTGTTAAAAGGAGAAGAAACGAGCAATATCAAAATATCCATATATTACTATGTAGTCTTGATTTTTTTGTCTTCTTGGTTGGTGAGCTATCGAATCCATTTTTTAGTTTTAACCATAATTGAAAATAATAGTATGCCTATTCGATTCGGATTGTTCTGATGTGACCTGCTGATGTGAACGATGTCCGCACAAAATAACCATGTATTTCTATGTAGTCTTCGTTTTTTTTTTGTTTCCTTGATTGAGGAAGAGAATCCTTTTTTAATAATAATTGGAAATAATAGTATGTCTAGTCGACTTGGATCGTTCTGATATGACCTGCTGGCGTAAAAGATGCCCACAATACAAACCTCTAAGGGTTTCATAGCGCTCGATATCAATCTTCAATGGCCTTCCTCGAGACATATGAGTCTCTCCATGATTATCTACGTACGGACTGTGGAAATAGGCTGCTTTTTCTCTATAAATAATAAGACTGACACATTCTTGGAGTAAAAAGAAAATACCAGCTCCACCACCACAAATGTATGCATGTTTTGTGCATTCGCCCACTCCGCCTGCATTCAGAACGTGACCACAGAGGAAACAAAAGGCACATTGATCACAAGTGGGTAAAAGCTCAGAGACTTGTGCATACAAATCTGTGTAGGATAATGGTACTGCATCTAAGCGTGGTTGACCTGTATTAAGGCGCAAAAGACTGGGAATTGCAATACCTAACAGAGGCACTGTATTTCCAGGGTCAGGCATAATTACTTCGGATCTAATTAAAGCTGCAGGATAACGACTATGATCTACAATCAGGCTGTGACTCATTGGCCAGTCTACCTCGCGGATGCTATTATGAATATTGAATTCACGATATAGGCTCGGTTTTTCCATTGAGGCGGAGTACCAACCGTCAACAATGTCACAGACCAGTGGTGATTGGAGTAATTCGTTTATAGGTGCTATGCCTATGAGAAGCTGCAGGTGTACCAAGGAGTCATGTGAATGGCCATCATTGATCATTTGTTCGTTAGCTTGTCGGATATGATCGGACCATGAAGGCATAGCCAGCTGTAGTATGAGCAGGGCGTCACGCAAAAACTGCTCTGCATTTTTTCGAGCTCTGTCACAAGCTAGAGTAAAGTCCATCATAAACGCAGAATCATCCAGTATTTGTTTACCGCTCGATTCGAGTTTTTGCCTTCCCTTGCTTATCCTATTCTTCGAATACCTAAGCACTTGTAAGAACAGTAGCCGACAGGTGCTCAGCCAATCATCCCATTGGTCGTGTACATTTTCAGACTTCGATAATATAGCAATAAGCTCGTCTTCCATCTTTATAATGTCATAGGTTGATGACGTTTTGTTATCCCATTGCATTCGAAAGCACGCTAGTAAAGATTGCAGGATTCTTGCGATGAAACCTAATGTTACAAAATGCCTCGAGGCGTCTCTCGCTGACTGCGAATCTTGATAGGGAATTCCGGAAAGCGAGCCTATGACCGCGGTAATATGAGTGAGGACATTGGAGCACAATATAGGGTATGCTATTGGAGCTCGTGTCTTCTCGTTGGACTCTGAGGCTTTTGAAGTTAGGGTTGGAAATCCGATTGATAGCTGAATGATTTCTCGGTTTAAGGCGCTCGATGCTCTAATTAATGCATGCATAAAATAACGCAATCGTCCAAATCGCCCTTCCTTTATATTATTTGGAAAGATAATGACGCGTCCAAATTCAGTGATCTCGCTGATGCCGTATCTCCGTTGTATTTCGTTTCTCAATTTAACACTGGAACAATTACTCAGAAGACGCTGCAGTTCCAAAGATTCAGAGCAACAGGTATACGTGAAAGTTTGTATTGATACAAGCAGCCTCGCTATTGGTTTTTCTCTTGAGATACAATTTCGCTGCTGCTCGGAAAGGGTGTCGATAAAAGAAAGGCATTGAGGCCACTAGAATTCCAAGTCGTCGAACGTTTAGTAGATTAGACTCATGAGGAAAGCAAAATGTTCATAGCTAGGAAAACAACGTACCTCAAGTTGAGCTTTGCCTTCAAGGGCGGTATTATAAACAAGCTTCTCGACCAGGTAATGTCGGAATTCTCCAAAGTTTCGTGCGAGCTCATTTTCCCCAAGTCTTTTGAGATCCGTGCGATAAGACATATCTGATACAATATCGATCAAACGACGCCAAACGTTGGTGGCGCTAGTATCAGAAACGTCATTCATAGCCATGGCGATGCTATCACAATTTTCCTCTAAGGCATCATTATAACCTTCAGACTCAGATTTAGGACGAACCCGTTTATTTCGTAATGCTCGATATGGAGATAGCAAAACATCCCATGCTCTATATAACTCCACCTTCCCTGAATTCCGTTTTGGCGAAGATGGAGCATCAACAGAGGGAATAAAAGAGCATCTTCCATCCCAAGTAACAGACTTGTCATTTCTGATGCACCACCATTTGGAATAACGTAGAAAGTCTTCGATATTTTGTGATTGGTATTTGAATCCCTTGTTCGGTATTACTTCAGATTCTTCCCATTCCATATCAGCGTCGACCAATGGTACTAGGCAGTTGCTCAGACGCTGACATAATGGGCATTTAAATTCACTCTTTCTCACATTATCGAATCGATCAGATGTTCTATCTTCTCGTTGAGTTAGGGCTTTTAAGTAAGCTTCGCAACAGGAGCTATGGACTGCATGACCACAAAGCGATATGTGCATCCCGACAAATCGGTCGAATTCATCTCGTTCTTCGGATGCAACTACACCAGTACCTAATAAAACAGTACTCGGCTGAACGAATGCACAGAAAGATAGCGTCTTACCATAAGTAATATCTTGCCTATGATCATCTTCTGCACATATGACGCATCGAGGAAGCTCATTGACTGACAAGGAGCGGCTTTCATTTGAGGTTACACTCATGGAATTGTTTGATTCGTCGATGCCGTTAGTCATCGGTTTTATACTGAAATCATCGTGTACTTGGAAATCGGGAGTTTGGGATGACGCCATGGGTGATTTTTTTTCATCCTTACTCAATAACGGATCGCCATCAGCGTCCTCATCAAATAAGTCATAGGCCTCAGCAACACTGGTAAACTTTTCAATGTCGGCTTTCATTTTGTTTAGAATTCGTTGTTTCGCCTCATTCATACGATTTTCCATGCTCTTGTTGTTTGTCGACTCATTTTGCTCATTCCACGTAGATTCGTCTGATTGACAGAGAATTGATGCTGCATCGACATTGTATTCCGATGCCAGCTTACACAGCCATGCGGCTCCAGAGCGCAAGGACTTATCGCGAATAGCAACTATCCCAGGTAATTCAATTCCTCGTCCAAGTCTACTTAAAAGTACAAGAATCGAGTCTTCGCCTTTGAATGCCTCACTCGACATTATTTGTCCTGGATCTCTAAGAAGCACACAATCAATCCAATCGCTAAATGACGGTCTTCGAGCAAAGTCATGGTGGAAGAAGACAGACCCTTCATTCATAAGCACATAGTCCAGGGCATCCGATGACTCACTCCATACATGAGCTCCGAGTGTAAGAATCTGCAAAGCACGGCACAACACACTTTCACTCATATTTTCCACACTATAGCTCAACTTTAAGGTATAATATTCAGATACGTTTCTATCGAAGAGAATATTGATGCATGGTTTAGAAGAACTCACCGGTTTATCGGGTGTATCAGTCCGTTGGACACGAGGGCTGAGATGAACATGCAAGATACGGTAAATTATTGCGATAATCGTTGCATCAGAGGCTAAATCCATTCTTAACCTCGAAAAAAATCGATTAGCAGACGGAAGAAATGGGGAATAAGGCTTAGGTAAATTTGTATGAGCAGAGCTTGATATCTCAGGACTAGGTTTATTGTCTGAAGCTACTTGGTGGTGTACGGAGCTGATGTGAAAAAAAGCAGGGTCATATTCATTCCAAGAATTCTTGTTGAGTTGGTATTCATCAGGTACATTGCCGCCTCTCGGCGTACAAGTTGCTATATCCTTTAATATTTCCTGGATTGATGAACCGATGGCGTCATCGGGATTTATCTGTTTCCCCTCATTAAGTAGTATTTCATTATCCCGCATACTCAACATGTGTACAACTTCACCGAGCTCACTATTAGTCTTGGGTCCAGAAGCGAGGCGATGAGTTAGTTCTCTTCGGAGTCGCATCTTGGCATTCTCAACCTCATCACTTGGCTTCATAGGTGGGGGCGAAGGCAGCTCAGTTACCATTACTATAAGAGTGTGAAGGAGATCATCAAGAAGAATGAGATACGAGGCTCTGTCATTAGTTGGCTGATATGTCCATGCACTTTCGAGATTCACGCTTTGTCCTCGAGTTAGACCAACGAAGTCAAAAATACCGAATCTATGAAGCATAAGATGGACGAATTGCGAGAATATCACTAGCATTTGTCTATCCTTACAGTCTTGATCATAGTCGGTAGATTCTGTCAGAGCCAGGACTGAAAATTGCATGATAGTGATATCAACATCCCGAAACAGACGACAAAAAGGAGTTTCTCCATAATTGAGGACCTAATAGGGGTATTACATCGCCGAGTACGTTCTGGTTCAATCATATGATGCTAAATAAAATTAAAATGTAAACAAAGCTAAAAGTACTTGCCTGATCTAGCATGTTAGATCCATTTCTCCTGTATAACCCAGCTTTAATTTGTGCAACTCTTGAAAGAAGTAAAACGGTAAATTCCATGAGACCACGGTAGAGATCAACGGACTTGAAGAGTCCCATTGCATCCCTCATCTTCACCAAAAGTGATTTAAAGGCTTGATTATAAGGTCGACGAGAGAGCTCAATGAAACAAAATCCCAAGAAGCGAAAAAGAGGATGGTGAAAACTCCAAGGATGAGTTTGAGCCACGGGAAGTGCTCTGAACACTGTTGGCGCGCCGTGAGAAATAGCCACAGATGAAAAGGGAAGGTACAGCGAAGAGGAATCATGGATACTTAGGCCTAATTTCAAATTTGCTGATGGAAAATTTACGATTTCGGTTTTCATCCAATCAAATACAAAATAAGTTAGAACATAGTGAGTCAATTCGACTGCACTCAAGTACTTAACACTATCTCCGTTCATATTCCCGCTGCCCATGGGAACTGGATCATCGTCTATATAGTGAGAGGATAGAATTTGGTTTATATTGTTCGAAAGAATTTTGACATCTGAAAATGTATTGTTAAGATAAGCGAACATACCGTTCCAGTTAAGCAAGCGCTCTGATAGAGATCCCAGAGAAATACTAGCATTAAAAGCAAAGATCCAGCTCCGCATTTCGTTTTCAACATGTCCTTCCTCCAACTTTCTCCATTTTTGCTCATCCATATGCTGAGCCAACGTGAGAGTTTCAAGAAAAGCATCCAGGGATGGGATGCATTTGCGCCGGAGTCGAATGGGTTTCGATCTATTTACAGGTAAGGATGCAAAAATTCTAGCCATCCCTCTCACATTGAGAACATATTTAAAGTCGGAAATGCACGGTAAATATCGTTTTGACGATAATACCGGATGCGTCGGATCCAAGCGATGTGGAGTATGATTAAGCCTAGAGGCATCCATAGCATCCTGACTTGAGCAGATTCTATCCGAGGCGCTACGTCTGCCCATGGCCCAATCGGTTGCAGCCGCTGTCGGAGGAAGTGTCCAAGGATTCAGTGAATGGTCCCCAAAAAGATAATGTGCATCAAACTCATCGGTATAGGCGAGATTTTCATTGTCACCATTCTTCTTGTTAAGGGCGAGAGACAGCATCTCTAGTAGGCAACGACATATAACAGAAATCAGATCTCGATCCCGAACTAAGTTTTGAACGAAAGAAGCTCGATTTAAGAACTGAACGCTTAAAACAAAGCAGCTCATCTCTTGTAGACCTATGCCTTTAGCGTATTGATTGGAAACCGTTGAATATACTTCGCAATACGAGTTGGCTAGTTCTCGTTTGAAAACCGGATTCGATAATAGCAGAAGCAATAGAGAGTGCCAAGGTATTGTTATCATCCGCGGTAATTTTAAATCACCAAGAAGCATATGAGTAAGACAACCAGCAATTTGAGCCAGCTCGTTTGAATGAAATGTATATGGATATTGGCCACTTAGACCTAGACTGACTTGAAGACAAAAAGGATCACAACTTTCACTCAAGAGAGACAAAAGGTTAATGATTGTTTTGGCTCTAACTTCGTTGAAAAGTTCCAATCTCGTTTTTACGGACACTACAAAACCAGCCCGCGTCAAAATCTTCGCCTTATCTAGAATGAGGGCTCCAAACCGCACACAAGCAGAATGGTCTTGATCTTTCCAGCACTGCGACAAAACAGGTCCAAGTTCTGCCATAAGTTCATGGGTACCATAAAGAATGACATCTCCAGATGCTTTCAAGAGTCTAGCAATTTTTGAAAGAACAGGATCTAAAAGATAGTGATGCGATGTTTGATACATAGACCCCAAGGACGGAATGATACTAGACGAATAAAGGTTTCGTAGTGCGCTTGTGATGTCGGTCATGGTATGAATATCATCCGCGTGTAAAACAAGGTAAAGTCCATGCTGTACAGATCCTAGATATCCTAGTTTTGAAGGTGACAAAGAAAAGCCGGGACCTGATAGGGGTGTAGATATGATGCGACCTTTGGAAGATCCTGCGGCATCAGATAAGAATATATTATGAGAGAGATCTACTCCTCGTAACGACTCAGAAGTAGATATATCATCCGCGGTCGTGATGGAGCCTAACCTAGATTTGGAGGTAGATGCTGCTTGAGCATTAAAAGAAATTTGATCCTGATGACATGAAAATTGAGAGAGTGTGATAGAACGGTTTGAGATGTTGCAATATGCAGAAGGGTTCTCCAGATTATTTTGATCCAAATCATCGCTGGCAACTATATTAACATCAGCCACGGAAGAAGCGACAACATGGGTCGACCCATCAACAGAATGTAATTTTCGAATAGGAGGCTGCTTTATAATACCTTGCCCAAGGATTGCATTCTCATCATCGCTACTCCTTCGCTCTAAAGGTAAGCTATCACTTCGACTCGTCCATGTTGTAGGTTCATCATGGGATATTGATTCCTCTAAGCCCAGACATAATTTGGAATCTCTTAAAGCCTCAGGATTAGCTCGTAGATAAGCTTCCTCGACTTGAAATGCAACATGAGTCGTAAGCCATTCAGAACAAGCCTTGACCACTCCACCACATCTTGCTTCTATGTTGGAATTTTCATTCCATGCGGAATCATTATCCTTTCCATCCCCATGCAAATGACAGAATCCCTTGGGATCCCAAGCTTCGGGATCACCACTTCATTTTATACATTATCAAAGCGAAATAGAAAAATATAGTTTGAGCAATATTTGTATGTAGACATGCTGCGATTTAAAAATGCTCTTTTTACTTACCAATCACAACAGCCTATGCATGATAAAAATGAAATGTCCGTCATGATTACGATATTGAATACAAGAATGACATAGAATGCGAGTCTCATCACTTACCTCCAGCTTGTGCATGATAAAAGGAAACATCATGTCCTTCATGACAACTATGTTGATAACAAGCATGGCATAGAACGCAAGTTTCATCACTTTGACAGGTTCGACATACCCATACCAATTCATTTTTCTTAAATGGATGTTGACACACTTTGCGAGGCATAGATTGACCTAACTCTTGGAGTGATGAATGAATGTAGGTAGAATGTTGGACGGTATCATTGGAAGAGGAAGACGAAGGAAATGTCCCATTAAAAATATAATAAACAAGATTGTAAACAGTCGAATCTACATTTTCCTCTTGCTTCATCTTACTTGGACTACTAGAAGTGGATGAGTTGGAGGAAGTTTGTTGTAAATCCATAGCATGTTGAACATATTGCTCCAACGCTTGATGAGTTGCATGGACAATATTAGCCGATGACCATCCTCCAGGTAAACCCGCAACAGGAGGTTGTAACCAAAGATTTTGATTTTGACTACTCCATCTAGATTGATGTGCTTTTGTAGTCATCATTACTTGAGCCATGTCATGATTCCATGTAGAATACACATCATCGAATCTCGATGATGATGTTGATGAGGCGGAGGCTGAATCTATAGCATGGGAGCGATCGAACCCCAGAGAGACCATGCCAGACGATGCAAGGATAGCCTCTCCAGGCGCGATGGGAGTATAAGTAGTCCAGCCTCTGGCTGCCAAGTTATTATTGAATGAAGCGTCCCTCCTTCGTCTATGAGTCAATTGACCTGATGGAGGGAAAGATCGAAAGGCCGGTATGCGCGGGTTTATAGTGTTTGCATGATTCGTGACGATGTCACTACTAGGCATAGATTGATGCCGAAGAAACATGGCTGATGTTGAGCAAACAGATGGAGTGAGTGGTAATGGCAGACAATGATTCGTTGATTCTCTTCTTTCCGAATCTTCGAAGAGTTCTTCATATTCCTCTCTCTCAGCCCACCAACATTCCTCGAGAGTTCGATTCAAAAAACACCGTGTTTGCTCATACGCGAGATGATATGCCTCTTGAGCAGAATCAGAAAATGGGTCACTCGACATATTGTATCTTTGATTGAGTCTGGAAGTGTAAAGTTGGATGATGATTTGTGTAACTTTTGATAGCTGATAAGAGATACGTGTCTATTATGTATCGCTATTATTCACATTTAAAAAGAATTCCCATTATTTCTGTGTGATGAAATTGATCACGACTTTCTTGGCCATGTCGTGATCCTGGGGTTAAAATCCAGACGTACGGTATGTATGTATGCTTTCGGAAACCACGCTCATCGTGAAGTGCCAACCTGAAAACTTATTAGCATGTTCCTCTAAATCGACACCATATGTTTTCCCTATCGAACGTATTTCACCAGGGTACATCCCTCGCTTCTTTGGCTCTACGTAGAAATGAAGCCTTACATTATC
>Ga0169931_10007425_pt1 | contig 16246 bp, 15 predicted proteins | sample Kivu_15m_20L_FD_129675 | JGI IMG/M metagenome (GOLD analysis project Ga0169931, IMG submission 129675) | Freshwater microbial communities from Lake Kivu, Western Province, Rwanda to study Microbial Dark Matter (Phase II) - Kivu_15m_20L... | ecosystem: Environmental > Aquatic > Freshwater > Lake...
CTCCCCGACGTCGCTTCGCTCCGTCAGGGAGGAGTTCCGGAGCACGCCTCGCCCCGACGTCGCTTCGCTCCGTCAGGGAGGAGTTCCGGAGCACGCCTCGCCCTGATCTCGCGGCGCTCGCTCGAGGAGGAGTTCAAGAGTTCCGGAACGCGCGATCCCGACGTCGAGCGATCCGGAACTCCTCCCCGCGGCTTCGCCGTGGGGAGGAGCGTCCGCGAGACGCAGCGAGCCGCGACGTGGGTCGCGGCTCGCAAGCGAAGCGGAGAGGGTGGGATTCGAACCCACGGTGAGGACATGCCCCACACTAGTTTTCGAGACTAGCCCTTTCAACCGCTCAGGCACCTCTCCGGCGAAGGGACGGGGAGTATCGGCACCGCGCCGCGCAGGGTCAAGCACGCCCATGGCAATCGCCCTGCGATGCGATCGACGCCGTCGTTCCCGGAACCAGCGGCGCGACGTGGTCAGCCGCTCGACGCGGGATCCGTCGAGACGAAGCCGACGCTCCGCTCGGGCACCCAACCGCCGGAGCCGTCGGCGAGACGGATCGCGACCCACCCGGGGCGACGCTCGATCGCGGTGAACTCGACGCCCGCGGAGAGGGGCGAGGCGAGCTGCGGCTCGAAGCCATCGCCGTTGCCCTTGCGGGCGATGACGCCCCCCTCGAGGACGACGCCGCGCCGCGATCCATCCCGCGCGACGAGGTCCGCGAGGACGGTGCCGCCGAGACCGACCGCGACGACGAGCGACGCGACGATCGCCGCGATCCACGCCTGGCGGGATCGCGAGCCCGGATCGGCGGCGGGCGCGACGAGCGACGCACGCCACGCCGCGAGGAGGCAGAGGGCGATCCATGCGCCGACCGCGATCGCCGCCCGCGTGCGGATCGGCACGACGTGCCACCACGAGGCAAGGCGATCGACGAGCGAGGAGTCGCTCGCCGTCGAGGGACGACCGACGACGAGCGTGCGGGCGTGGGCGAGGTTCGCGGCGATGCTCGGGTCCGCGGGCGCGAGGTCGCGCGCCCGGAGGTAGGCGAGGATCCCGCCTCCGAGGTCCCCCGCGCGGACGAGGGCGTTGCCGAGGTTGTACTGAAGTCCCGCGTTGCGCACGCCCGAGGCGACCACCGCCTCGAGCTCCGCGGCGGACGCGAGGAACGACGCCTTCGCCTCCTCCGGTCGACCCGCGAGGAGCTCCATGCCGCGGTCGTATTCGGACTCGGCGCGGCGGAGCGACTGCAGCGCCTCGTCCGGGCGATGAAGCGCCGCATGCGCCCGCGTCGCCGGGAGGGCGGCGATGATCAGCAAGGCAAGCGACGCGATCGAGGCAAGGACGCGACGACTACCGGAACGCGGGCGATCGACCTGATCGCCGAGCCGTGGAGCGCGGGTGGTCACGTGGTTCGACGACTTCATGCGCCGACTCCTTCCATCGAGTCCGACGGGGCGGTCCGCGTCCATCGCAGGCGGTCGAGCCGCTCAAGCGCCGCCCTCGCCTCGCGGGCGATGGCAGGGTCGTCGATCGAGGCACCGGTGAACCTCGCCCGCTCGCACGCCCGGAGGATCCGGTCGACCTCCTCGCGCAGCGGCTCGTCCGCGCCGTGCGACTCGAGCACCTCGCGCACCTCCTGGCGGGTGATCGTCGGGCTCGGCAGCCTCGCGCGGTCGGCGACGTAGCCCGAGATCGAGGTCGCGACCGCATCGGCGCCGCCGATCCCGAGTCGCCGCACCGCGGTGCGGCGGGCACGGCTCGCTCGGGCGAGGGCTGGATCGAGCGCGAGCATCCGACGCCGTCGAAGGAAGACCGCGAGGATCACCGCGGCGATCGGCGGCACCATGATCCACGCGAGGATCGATGGTCCGAGGTCGATGTCCTCGTCGGCAAGGAGCGATGCGTCGGCGGGTCGGTTCGCGAGGAGTCCCGCGGTCGGCGCCGTCTCGCCGGGCGGGGAGATCGGCCGCGGCGAGCCCGAGTCTGCCTGCACCACCTGCGAGAGGCTCATCGTCTCGGTGGGGCGCACCGTGATCGGGATCGCGGCGGTGCGGGCGGCGCGGTACTCGCGTGCCTGCGGATCGAACCACGAGAACTCGATCGGCGGGATCGCCTTGACCTCGTCCGAGATCGGACGCAGCGTCTGCGTGAAGGTCTTGACGCGGCCGTCCACCACGCCCGCGGGAGAGCCCGGCGGAAGGCGGAATCCCTCGACGAGCGCCGCGACGCGGTCGAGCGGCGGCGCCTGCAGCAAGGCGAGGTTGGTGCCCTCCTCGGAGAGGTCCTCGATCTCGAGGGTCAGGGTGATCGGATCGCCCACCGCCGCGTCGGTCGGCGAGGCGGTCGCGCGGATCGTGAAGCTCCCGACGGCGCCCGCGAAGGAGTCCGGTCGTCCCTGCTCCGGCAGCGGCCTCACGTCGAGCCCAAGCACCTCCGGCACCGCGACGAGCGGTCGCGCGCCGGCGAGGGAGAGCTGCCGGCGGCCGAAGAAGTCCCGGTCCGCCCGCAGACCGGTCGGATAGTTGAGCGTGATCGAGAGCGGCCCGAGGTCGGGAGGTCCCGCGCGGAGCGGCTGGATCCGGGTGGTCAGGTCGTAGACGTAGTAGGTTCGACCGTCCACCTCCACCGCGCGACCGAGGGGACGCCGGCGCTGCTGGGCGAGTTCCTCGAGCGCCTTGCGGAAGACGCCGAGCTCGCTGCCTTCGAGGTCGAGCAGCGACCACATGTCCGCCTCCGAGAGCACGGCGCCGTGCTGCTCGCTCTCGTAGGGACGCACGACGAGGCGAAGCGTGACCTCCATCGGCTCGCCGAGGGTGACCTGGGGCGGCTCGCCGAGCACCTGCGCGAGCAGGAGGTCGCCGGTCACCGACTTCCGCGCGGTGATGGTGGTCGCCTCGCTGCGGAAGGTCCGACCATCCGCGGAGACCTCGATCGGCGGGACCTCGATGGTGCCCTCCCGCGACGGGCGGATCTCGATGGTGTACAGGCGGCTCTGCCGGGTCGTGGCGCGGCCGTTCACGACCTGCGTGAAGCTCGAGCTCCGCTCGCCGGGAAGCAGCCGGATCGAGGCGCCCTCGACCTCCGGCAGCACCGGCGGCGTGATGGTCGAGGCGTTCGACACCTCGACCTCGACGACGAGGGGCGCGCCGACCCACGCGTCGCGGGAGGCGAAGCGAAAGTCGACCTCCGCCGCCTCCGCGGGCGAAGCGCCGAGGAGCGCGAGCAGCAGGAGTCCCGCGAGCATCGCGGGGATTCGTGCGTGGAGGGACGTGGCTGAGAGGACAGGGAGGATCCGGCTCATCGAAGAGACCTCGGTCGATGCACTGCTACCAGTCCTGACGCACCGGCGTTCGCGATCGCTGCGCGCGACGCGCCGCGGCGAGCGCGGCGCGGCGCTGCTGTTCCTTGTCGCGGATCAGCTGGAGGAGCTTCTCCGCCTGCTCGCGGCTCAGCACGTTGCCCGCGGCGGCGCGGCGGTCACCCGGCGTCGCGGCGGTGCTTGATGAGTTCGCGGTCAGCGCGCCATCGGGCGTCGGCTGCTCCTTCTTCGCGGCGTCGGCGGCGGTGATCGCCTCGGTCGGATCGACCGCGGGTGGCGGGGTCGAGTTGCCTCCGGCCGAGCGATCGACGCCCGCCGCGGGTGCTGGCGACGAGGACTGCTGCCCTGGCGGGGAGCCCTGTCCGGACTGGTCCTGAGGAGACGACTGCTTCGGATCGGACTCCGGCTGATCTGGCGCTGCGGGACTTGGCTGCTGACCTTGCGACGACGGGCGATCTCCTTGCTGCCGCTGTTGCTGCTGACCCTGCCCCTGTCCCTGACCCTGCCCCTGTTGGTCTTGCGGCCGACCGCCCTGCCGCGGCTGAGCTTGCTGCTCGCCTCGCTGCTCGCCTTGCTGCGGCTGCGCTTGCTGAGACTGCTGCTCGTCCTGCTGCTGCGACTGCTGCTCCTGCGACTGCTGCTCCCGTGACTGCTCGCTCGACTGCTCCTGGGACTGCTGGCTCTGGTCCTGCGAGCCGTCTTGCCGCGGCTGCTCCTCTCCACGCTCGTCACGAGGCTGGGTCTGGTCCTGCTGGGGCTGCTCGTCCTGCTGACCCTGTTCCTGTTGCTGTTGCTGTTGCTCTCGCTCCTCCTCTTCCTTCTTCTGCTGCTCGAGGTCGGCGAGCGCCGCCTGCAGGTCCTTGAGGGTCCGATGGGCAAGCTCTGCGTTCGCGCGGGCATCGCGGTCCTTCGGATCGCCGCGGAGGGCATCGCGGAAGTTGGTCGATGCCTGCGACATCCACTCGATCGCGCGGCGGGTCGCCTCGATCTCCGCGTCGAGGTCGCTCGTCGTGGGCGTCGCCGCTGCGGCATCAGGGGCGGCGGCGTTGCCGGGATCGGCGGCATTGGTGGGATCAGGTGGCGCCGGCGGCTCGAGCTCCTTCATCGCGCGGCGGTAGCGGGCGTTTCCCTGGTTGAACATCGCCTCCTGGGCGAGCCTCGGATCCTGCGCGAGCGATGCCTCGGCGAACCGCTCCGCGGCGTCCGCGAAGCGACCCTCGGCGAAGTCGCAGAGTCCGAGGTTGTAGGCGACGCGGGGATCGGCGGCGTCGGCAGGCGAGGCGACGCGGAGCTCCTCGAGCAGCGTGCGGCCGCGGGCCAGGTCGCCCGACTTCATCGCGGCGTCCGCGTCACGGCGGAGCCCCGCGACGCGAGCCTGCTCGTCGACCGGATCGGCGGCGATCGGTCTCGCGGTCGGCATCGACGGAGACGCCGCCGGCGCGGGGGTCGGCGGTGCTTGCGCGGGCGGCGACTGCGCGAGACCGCGCCACGCGACGAGCGAGGCGAGGATCACGCCGCGGAGGAGCGTTCGGAACGTCATGCGACCCTCCTGCGCGGATCTGCGTCACCGGCAGGTGCCGCGGGATCCATCGGCCGATCCGCCGAGACGACCGAGTCGGGGCGACCACGTCCGGATCGCGACCACAGCGCCCCGAGGAGCCCGCCGCGCCGCTCGCTCAGGAGCGACTCGAGGGCAAGAAGGATCAGGGCGAGCCCGGCGAACCACTGGAAGCGCGGCGTCGATCGGCGGATGGTGGTCGACTCCTGCTCGGCGCGCTCGAGGTTCTCGAGCGAGGCGTCGAGCGCCGCCGCCATGTCGAGGAGCTTGGTGCCCGCCGGGAAGAACGCGCCGCCGCCCGCGAGCGCGACCTCGCGGAGGGTCGTCTCGTCCATGCGGGTGATGACGTCCTGCCCGTCGTGCTGGAGGAAGGCGCGGCGACCGCGCTCCTCGATCGGGATGCGGGCACCGACCGCAGGGTCGCCGAGACCGACCGTGAAGACCCGCACCCCCAGCTCGGCGTACGACTTCGACGCCGCCTCGATCGGGAAGCTCCCTTGATCCTCGCCGTCGGTGAGGACCACGATCACCTTCGCGCCCTTCTGCGAGTCGGTGAAGCTCTCCGAGGCGACGCGGATCGCATCGCCAAGGAGCGAGCCGCCTCGGAGCGACGACTCCGGCGCCAGCTCCGCGAGCGACATGCGGAAGAGGTCCTGGTTGAGCGTGAGCGGGCAGCGGAGGTTCGCGGTGCCGGCGTAGGCGATGAGACCGACTCGGTCGCCGCCGAGCGCCGAGAGGGCGTCCTCGATGAAGCCCTTCGCGCGGTCGAGGCGGTTGGGCGAGGCGTCCTCCGCGAGCATCGAGCGCGAGACGTCCACCACGAAGAAGCAGTCAAGTCCCCGTCGCTGGACCTCCTCGTACTGGAAGCCCCACCGCGGGTCGAGGAGCGCGAGCACCATCGAGCCCATCGCGGCGAGGGCAAGCAGGATCCGCGCCGCCGGTCGGAGCACCGTGGACTCCGCGCCGATGCGGCGCAGGGTCGGCTCGTCGGCGAAGCGGCGGAGGGAGCGGGCGCGCCCGCGCAGCCGCCAGAAGGCGATGACCGCCACGACCGCGGCGAGCCAGAGCCAGCGGAGCGCGTCGGGATGGTTGAACTCGAGCTCGGAGGGGATCACGGCAGCCTCCGGAGCCGGGTGGCGGAGAGGACGAGGTCGAGCGCAACGAGCACGACGGGCAGGACCATCAAGGGAGGCAGCGTGATCCCCGCGAGGCGGACGCCGCTCGTCGCGAAGTCGTCGAAATGGCGGTAGCGGCGCTCCTCGGTGCGGGTCTTCTCGAGGGCGTCGATCGTCTCGTAGACGCGGACGAGACCGTCGGTGTCGGTCGCGCGGAAGTACGCGCCGCCGGTCGCCTTCGCGATCGCCTGAAGCGTCTCCTCGTCGATCGAGACCGGTTGCTGCCGCAGCACGGTCTGCCCCATGAACTGGACCGGATAGGGGGCGAGACCGCGGGTGCCCACGCCGATCGTGTAGACCTTGATGCCGTAGGAGCGGGCGATCTCCGCGGCGACGAGCGGTTCGAGGTCGCCCGCGGTGTTCTCGCCGTCGGTGAGGAGGATCACGACGCGGCTCTTGATCTCCTTGCGGTCCTCGAGGTCGCGGAGCCGCTCGATCGCGAGCGCGAGGGCGTCGCCGATCGCGGTGCCGTCCTCGTCCTGCCGCTCCGCCATCCGCACCGACTCGACCGCCTTCATGAGGTGGTCGTGGTCGAGGGTGAGCGGGCAGAGGCTGTCGGCGAATCCCGCGAAGGCGATGAGCCCGATGAGGTCGTCCGGGCGACCGGGGAGCCCGTCGCCGCCCTTCACGAAGTCGTCGGCGACCGCCTTGACCGCGGAGAGTCGATCGACCGGACGTCCGCCGAGGGAGAAGTCGAGCGCCTGCATGCTGCTCGAGCGGTCCACCACCATCTGGATCGCGACGCCCTCGACGAAGACGCGGGTCTGCTCGTCCGCCTTGCCGGGACGAGCGAGGCAGACGACGAGGAGGAGGATCGCGAGGCTCCGAAGCAGGGTCGGCAGCCAGCGGAGGCGCGACCATGCACCCCCCACGCACGCCTCCACCAGACCCACCGAGGAGAAGCGGAGGGAAGCCCGCATGCGGGGATCGAGGACGCGCCACCAAGGCAGGAGCGCGAGCGGCGCGAGGAGCAGCGCCATCGGCTCGAGCCACTCGAGGTCGCCGAGCGCGACCGAGGTCGAGGCGGGCGCCGTCGCGAGCATGAGCGTGGAGACGCCTGGCGCGATCATGCCGCCGTCTCCCTCGCGGTCGTGGCGTCGTCGGTCGAAGCCTCGGCGTCCGCCCGCGCGACGATCGCGCGGAGGAGGGTCAACGCCTCCGCCGCGGCGTCGGGACCGGGCAGGGCGCCCGCGAACTTCGCGAGGTCCGCGTCGCGGAGGATCCGCTCGAGCGGGCGGACGACCTCGTCGGCGAGGCGCCCGTCGCTCCGCAGCTGCGCCACGATCTCGCGGGTCGTGCGGTCACGGGTCGGGAGGTCCCACCGCCGCTCGAGCCAGCCGCGGGCGACCACGGAGAGCGACTCCCAGAACCGCCGCGTGCCCGGCGCATCGCCCGGCGGCGGCACCGACGCGGCGAGGCGGTCGAGTCCGGCGAGCGCCCATGGACCCGGCGGCAGCGACGCGGCTGGCGCGCGGCGGAGGAAGAGAAGGACTCCGACGCCTGCGAGGAGGAGGACCGTCGCCGCGAGGCTCGCGAGCCACCAGATCCACTCCCGCGGCGCCTCGAGCGCGACCGCGGGCTTGAGCGGACGAAGCTCGGGCGAGGGTCGGACCTCGGTCGCGCCGGGATCGCCGCCGGTCGGATCGAACGGCGCCGTCAGCACGCCCTCGACGGTGATCGGGATCGCGTCGCTTGCGAGGGAGACCGCCGCGCCGCCGCCGCGCGGCTCGAACACCGCCGCGAGCGGCGGAATCGAGATCTCGCCCGCGTCGAAGGTCCGCAGCTCGAGCTGGAGCACCGCGGTGCCCGGAGGCGCGCCGGCGATGCGGGGCGCGGCGAGCGGCGTCGCCTCGAAGTCGCCGAGCATCTCGCCGACCTCGGCGAAGCGGGCGAGGCGGTCCCCGCTCGGCTCCGCGATCGCGAGCAGGCGGATGGCGTCGCCCACGAGCAGCGTGTCGCGGTCGATCTCGACGCGGAGGCGCTGCCCCTCGAGCTCGACGCTCCGCGCGATGCGCCGCGAGCCGCCGGCGTCCTCGACCGCCGTGGCGGCGGCCGCGTCGCCGCCCGCGTCGCCGCATCCGGCGAGGCAGCAGGTGATCGCAAGCAGCAGGCTCGCGCGGAGGCGCGTCATCGCCGACGGCCCTCCCGGCGGCGGAAGTAGGCGGCGATCGGGTCGACGAAGCTCTCGCCGGTCGCGATGCGGATCGGATCGGCGCCGAGGCGGCGGAAGGAGTCGACGAGGAGGTCCCGCCGCGCCTGCGCGAGCGCCGCGAAGCGGCGACGCACGCGGCGGTCGCCGGTGTCGATGGTGACCCGGCGAGCGGTCTCCGCGTCGGTCAGCTCCACCAGCCCGACGTCCGGCAGCTCGCGCTCGCGGGGATCCTCGACCACGATCGGGATGAGGTCGTGGCGGCGGCGCAGCGTGCGGAAGGAGGGCTCCCATCCCTCCGCGAGGAAGTCGCTCACCAGGAAGAGGACGCCGCGGCGGCGGAAGATGCGGCGAAGCTCGTCCATCGCCGCGGCGAGGTCGGTGCCGGTGCCCCGCGGCTCGAGGGCGAGGAGCTCGCGGATGATCCGCAGCACGTGGCGCGGTCCCTTGCGGGGAGGCACCAGCAGCTCGATGCGGTCGGTGAAGGCGAGGAGCCCGACCTTGTCGTGGTTGCGGATCGCCGAGAACGCGAGGGTGCCGGCGATCTCCGCGACGAGCTCGCGCTTCAGCTCGACGCGGCTCCCGAAGGACTGCGAGGCGGAGAGGTCGACCGCGAGCATGACGGTCAGCTCGCGCTCCTCGCGGAAGAGCTTCACGTGCGGGTCGCCGAGCCGCGCGGAGACGTTCCAGTCGATGGTGCGGACGTCGTCGCCGACGAGGTAGGGACGGACCTCCTCGAACTCCATGCCGCGACCCTTGAACGCCGAGTGGTACTGCCCGGCGAGGACGTCCGTCACCAGCCGGTTGGTCCGGATCTGGATGCGGCGGATGCGGCGGATGAGGTCGGAGGAGAGCATGTCGTCCTCGCCGGCAGGGCGGCGGTCAGGGGACGGGGACGTGGTCGAGCAGGATGCGGATCACGTCGTCGGCGGTCTTCTCCTCCGCCTCCGCCTCGTAGGAGAGGATCAGGCGGTGCCGCAGCACGTCCGGCGCGACGTCCTTCACGTCCTGCGGGACGACGTAGCCGCGACCATCGAGGAACGCCTTCGCCTTCGCGGCGACGGCAAGCGAGATGGTCGCGCGGGGCGAGCCGCCATGCTCGAGCAGGTTGCCGAGCGGCACCTTCGCCGCCTTGGGGTCGCGGGTCGCCACCACGAGCGAGACGATGTAGTTGCGGATGCGGTCGTCGATGAAGATGCGGTCGACCACCGCGCGGGCGGTGATGATCGCGGTGGGCTCCATGACCGGCTCGATCCGCGGCGAGGGCGCCGTGCGGGCCATGCGGTCGAGGATCTGCCGCTCCTGCGCCGCGGTCGGGTAGCGCACCACGAGCTTGAGCATGAAGCGGTCGACCTGCGCCTCGGGCAGGGGATAGGTGCCCTCCTGCTCGATGGGATTCTGCGTCGCGAGGACGAGGAAGGGCGACGGGAGCGGGAAGGTGTCGCTTCCGATGGTGACCTGCCGCTCCTGCATCGCCTCGAGGAGCGCGCTCTGCACCTTCGCGGGAGCGCGATTGATCTCGTCGGCGAGGACGATGTTCGAGAAGATCGGGCCCTTCTTGACGCTGAAGTCGCCGCTGCCGGGGCGGTAGACGAGCGTGCCGATCAGGTCCGCGGGCAGGAGGTCGGGCGTGAACTGGATCCGCTGGAAGCCGGTGCGGATGCCCGCCGCGAGGCAGGCGACCGCGGTCGTCTTCGCGAGACCCGGCACGCCCTCGATCAGGAGGTGCCCGTTCGCGAGGAGCCCGATCACGAGCCCGTCGAGCAACTCCTCCTGCCCGACGATCACGCGGTGCATCTCCTCCTGCAGGCGGCGGAAGGGGCGGCTCTGCAGCTCGACCTCGCGCTCGAGCGAGGCGATGTCGGCGGTGGTGAGCGGGGCGTTGGGGGCGAGGTTGGTCATGGAGTGGATCCTCCGTGGCGGACGAGCGGCGTGCCGGTCGTGCGACCGGCGACCGCGGGCTCGGCGGCGGTCGGTTGAACCGCCAGAGCGTCGGTCGGTTTCCGACCGGATCCGCCCGCTACGGCGCGGTGGTCCGGGCGGTTCGTGGGGTGGCGACCGGGGCGACGAGCCGGCCGAGGGAGATCGGGATTATGCGGCGAACCGGGGACCCTCTCAACGCGGTCGGCGCCATCACTACGATCCGCCCATGACCTCCTCCTCGACCTCGTCCGCGTCCTCCGAACGACGGATCGACCTCGACCTCCCCATCGTCATGGCCGGCGTTCCGGCGAGGAACCCCTCGCTCCAGCAGCGCGTCCGCTTCCTCGTCGGCGATCCCGTCGCCTACGTCGGTCGCGGTCGCGGGATCGACTCGAGCGTGCTCGTGATCCGCGACATCGAGCTCGAGCGAGCCCGCCGCGACGCCTCCGCGGACGAGGTCCTCTGTCCCGCCGACCTCGCGCCGGAGGGCGGGCTCTCCGGCGACCGCGAGACCGCGTTCGCGCAGGCGCTCGCGGAGTGCCTGCGCCGCCGCGGCGCCCGGGCGGTCCGCTCCGACCGCACGCTGCCGCTCGTCTTCTCCGAGCATCTCCGCCTCGCGGGGATCGCGGTGGTCTACGACCCCGACCTCGGCGTGCTCGACCGCCGCCGCAAGGACGCCGAGGAGGTCGCGAGGCTCCGCGAGGCACAGCGGGCGACCGAGGACGCGATCGGGATCGCCTGCCGCACCATCGCCCGTGCGGACGCCGCGGCGGATGGTCGCCTGCGTCACCGCGGCGAGTGGCTCACCGCCGACATGGTCCGCGGGATGCTCGATGCGCGACTCCTCGAGCTTGGCTTCGACAATCCCCCGAGCATCGTGGCGTGCGGTCCGCAGGGCGGCGACTGCCACGAGCGGGGGCAGGGGATCCTGCGGACCGGCGAGCCGGTGATCATCGACGTCTTCCCGTGCTCGAAGACGAGCCTCTACCACGGCGACTGCACCCGCACGGTGGTCCACGGCGACGCGCCGGACGCGGTGCGTCGCATGCACGCGGCGGTCGTCGCCGCGAAGCGCGCCGCGATCGCCGCGGTGCGTCCGGGCGCGACCGGCGAGGCGGTGCATGTCGCGTCGATCTCCGAGATCCGCCGCCAGGGATTCGAGGTGGGGCGCCTGCCCGAGCCCGACGCGCCGAACGCCTCGACCTGGATCGGCATGACCCACGGCACCGGCCACGGCATCGGGCTCGAGGTGCACGAGCCGCCGTTGCTTGACTTCAAGGGACCGCCGCTCGTCGAGGGCGACGCGCTCACCGTGGAGCCCGGGCTCTACGGACGGGGCGTGGGAGGGCTTCGGATCGAGGACCTCGTCGTCGTGACCGCGTCGGGCTGCGAGAACCTCAACGCGCTGCCGGAGGAGCTCGACTGGCGCTGAGCCGGCGAGACCCGGACGACCGCCGCCTGGTCAGGACTCCTCGTCCGCGGACTCCTCGTCCACGAACCCGCCCGGCGTCGAGGGCGCCGGCGTGCGGAGACCTCGGCGGGCGGCCTCGCGGCAGCTGTCGTGGAGCACCTGATGCAGCTTCTCGTGGTCGGGATGGACCTCGAGGCACGCGAGGAGGTAGTCGATCCGCCTGAGGAGGTCCTGCTGCGGATCGAGACCGGCGATGACCGCGTCGCCGAGCTGCTCGAGGGCGCCCGCCATCCACTCGGCGCTCGGCGCGGTCGGTCGCTTGGGCGGATCGATGCGGACGCGGATGGTCACCGTGCCGATCGCGACCACCGGGCAGGTGTTGACCTTCGTCAGCGGCTCGCGGCAGACGACCGCGACCGGCACCTCCCGCTCGAGGGCGAGCAGCCGAAGACGCCGCGCCTCGATCCCCACGAGCGGCGGCTCGACGAGGTAGAGACCCGGCGTGACCTCGAAGGGCTCGACGATCGGATCGCGGAGGATCCGCACCTTCTTGTGCTCGAACGCCTGCTCGAGTCGCTGGCGTCGCGCCTCCTGCAGCGGAAGAAGGATCCGGGCCATGGCGTCGAAGTCGTCGGCGGCACGCGCCATCGCGAGCGCCTTGAGGGCGAGCCGTTCCGCCTCGAACCAGCTGCGTCGACGGAGCGCCTGCTCCGCCCGCTCCATCGTCTCGGGGATTCCGTCGCCGCGTGCCTTCGACATCAGGGGAGGGATCATGACGCCGCGGCGCGACGGGGGCAAGTCGCGGCCGGGGCTCACCGCTGGTCGGGATCGACGAGCATGAACCGGATGCGGGCCTCCGCGGCGACCTTGTCGCCGACGAGCGCCCTCGCCTGGACGCTGCCGAGGCGAGGAGAGCCCCGCAGCGCCTCCACCTCGAGGATCACCTGGTCCCCCGGCGTCACCGGCTTGCGCAGCTTCACGCGGTCGAGGCTGAGGAGCACCGCGATCTTGCCGGTGTGCTCGAGGCGGCGGGAGAGGAGGATCCCGCCCATCTGCGCCATCGCCTCGACGAGGAGCACGCCCGGCATGATCGGGGTGCCCGGATAGTGCCCCTCGAAGAACGGCTCGTTGATCGAGACGTTCTTGATGCCCACCGCGCGACGGTCGCCGTCCATCTCGATCACCCGATCCACGAGGAGCATCGGGTAGCGGTGCGGCATGAGGCGCAGGATCGCGCGGGCGTCCATGACCTGTCCGGCGATGGCGGCCTCGGCGCGGTCGGCGGCGAGCATCTGCTCGCGGATGCGGAGCCCAAGGCGTCGGTTGAGGGCGTGACCCGAGCGAACCGCGACGATCCGACCCTGCAGCGGTCGACCGACGAGGGAGAGGTCGCCGAGCACGTCGAGCACCTTGTGGCGGACCGGCTCGTCGGCGAAGCGGAACGCGTTGTCGATCGGTCCGCCCGGACCGATCACGAGGACGTCCCGCGGCGAGAGGTGGGTGCCGTAGCCCTGCGCCTGCATCGCCTCCGCCTCCTCCTGGAGGCTGAAGGTGCGGGCGGGAGCGATCTCCCGGCGATACTCCGCGAGCGACGGATCCCAGCTCATGGTCTGGCGGCGGATGCGGTCGGAGTGTGCGCCGTAGTCGAGCTCGTAGGCGATCTGGAGCCCGGGTCGGTCGGAGGGCAGCGCCGCGATCATCGACGCGCCCTCCTCGATCACGATCGGCTCTCGGATCCGGAAGACCCGCCGCGGCGCGTCCTGCTCCTCGACGCCGACCTCCGTGATCGCGTCCACGAACGGAAGCGCCGAGCCGTCGCCGCAGGGGAGCTCCGGCCCATGGAGCCTCACCACCGCGTTGTCGATGCCGAGTCCCGCGAAGGCGGAGAGGCAGTGCTCGACGGTGTCGATGCTCACCTCGCCGAGGCGAAGCGCCGTCCGGCGCATCCGCGGCACCGAGTGGTCGATCGAGGCGGGGATCCGCACCGGCGGCGAGACGTCGGTCCGCTCGAAGACGATGCCGCTGTCAGGTGGTGCCGGGGCGATCACGGTCTCCGCCATCGCGCCGCCGAGGAGCCCGCGACCGGAGACGCGGACCTCGCCGCGCAGCGTCCGCTGGCGGGGCATGGTCGGCGGGGTCGGAGGCGTGCCCTGCAGCATCGCTCAGCGGTCCTCCAGCATGTCGCGGAGCTTCCGCGACAGCTCCGGCAGGCGACGGATCGCGATCGCCTCGCGGATCGCCTGGGTGCGCTCCTGCGCGGGGACGCCCGCCCAGGTCTCGCCGTCGGGGATGTCGTTCATCACGCCCGCCCGCGCGGCGATGGTGACGCCGCGACCGATCTTGATGTGGTCGGCGATGCCGGCGGCGCCGCCGATGCGGGTGCCGTCGCCGATCGTCACCGTGCCCGCGAGCCCGACGAGCCCCGAGATCGCGCAGCTGCGTCCGATGACGCAGTTGTGGGCGATCTGGCAGAGGTTGTCGATCTTGGTGCCGGCGCCGATCACCGTCGCCCCGAACTTGCCGCGGTCGATGCAGGTGTTCGCGCCGATCTCGACGTCGTCCTCGATGACCACGTTCCCGATGTGCGGCACCTTCGCGAGCCCGCGGCCGTCGGGCGAGGGTCGGTAGCCGAAGCCGTCGGTGCCGACCGCCACGCCGCAGTGGAGGATCACCCGGCGTCCCACCACGCAGCGCTCGCGGACGGTGACGCTCGCGTGGAGCACGGAGTCCTCGCCGACGACGACGCCCCGGTAGAGCCGCACGCCTGCGACGAGCACCGCCCGCGGACCGACCTTGCAGTCGGCGGCGACGCAGCACTGCGGACCGACCGTCGCGGTCGGGTCGACCTCGGCGTTCGGCGAGACCACCGCGGTGGGATGGATCCCTGGCGCCGGTCGCTCGACCGGCGGGGCGAACCGCTCGAGCACCGCGATCATCGCCGCGTCGGCGTCGGCGACGCGGATCACCGCCGCGGGCTCGAGTCCCGCCTCGCGGGGCGGCAGCTCGACCGCGCGGCTCACGAGCACCGCGGACGCCTTCGACCTCGGCCACGCCGCCGCCCACGAGGCGTCGGCGATGAAGGTGAGCTCGCCCTCGCGGGCGCGCTCGACGCTCTCGAGCCCGACGATGCGGAGGTCCGCGGGTCCGTCGAGCTCGCCCCCGACGAGCGAGGCGATCTCGGCGGCGGTCGCCTCGGCGGGACGCGGACGGGCGGTCTGGGCGGACGCGGTCATGATGGGCATCGGTCGGATCCTCGGTCGGCGCCGCTCAGCCGCCCTGCGTCGCCGCGCGGGCGTTGAGATGGTCGATGAGCTCCTGCGTCACGTCGAAGCTCGGGTTCGCGAAGAGGAGCCGCCGCGAGGAGATCTGCTGGAGCATGCGGTTCGCGTCGCTCGGGTCGATCGCCGGAATGGTGTCGTCGATCATGACGTAGTCCCAGCCGCGCTGGGCGGCGAGCTCGCTCGCCGCGGTGCGGATGGTGAGGTAGATCTCCCGCATCGCCTTCGCCTGCTCCGCCTCGAGCTTGAGGCGGGCGAAGTTCTCGACCGCGCGGAACTCCGCGATCGCCTCCTCCACCCGCACCGCGACCTCCTGCTGCGCGGTGGAGCCGGGCTGGAAGCTGTCGAGCTCCGCCTGGAGGTCCTCGATGCCGGTGCGGAGCTTCTCGCGGCGGGCCTCGAGCTCCTTGCGGACGACCTCGAGGCGAGCCTCGGTCTGCTTCTGCAGGTCGATGGTGTTGAAGACCTTCTCGAGGTCCACGCTCGCGACCACCGCCGGACGCGAGGGCGAGATCGCCGCGAACGCCGCGAGCGCCCCGACGAGGACGAGGGAGAGGGGAAGGATGATCGAGCGACCGGGCAGGTGGCAGAGGGTCATGGAGGGCTCCGGGGCGCGGGCGTCAGGGACGGACGGCGCGGGCGTTGTTCATCCGCACCACGAGCTGCTCGGTGATGTCGGTCGCCTTGGCGGCGAAGAGCAGGCGGCGGGACTCGATCTGGATGCGGACCTGCTGCTCCTGGCTCAGCTCCGACTCGCGGTTGATGTTGATGGGCCCGAGGCTGTCGTTCACGAGGACCACCTCGTAGCCCTCGCCCTCGGCGAGGCGGGTCGCCTCGTCGCGGATCGCCCGGTAGAGCGTCTGCCACTTGAGGCTGCGCTCGCGGTCGAGCTCCATCTGCTTGAGCCGACCCCACTCCTCGAAGCGGAGCCGCTCGAGGGCGAGCTGCTCGCGCATCGCGCTCTGCTCGGCGGGATCGGTGAGCGCCTCGAGCTCCTTGATCTTCGCCTCGAGGTTCGCCTGCCGCGCCTGGAACTCCTCGGCGATGCTGCGGGAGAGCGCCCCGATCCGCATCTCCCAGTCGGCGTTCTCGTTCAGGCGGTCGAGCACCTTCGGCATGTCCACCGTGGCGATCTTGGCGGCGCCGCCGGAGGACTGTGGGCGGGCGTCGAGCGGGCGCAGGAAGAGGGCGACGGAGAGGAGGACGGAGGCAGCGAGGATCGCGAGGGAACCGTGTCGGATCGCCATCAGAGGAGCTCCGGGGGCGGCGGGTCGCCGCGGGGGGCGGATTGTAGTGGGGGCGTCCGGCGGAACGCCGGGCAGGAGTCCCGGTCTCCGGCTCCCGTCGGGCGGATCCCCGGACGTCCAACCGCACGGCATCCCATCAGGCGGCGTCGGCATGGCCTCGCTTCGTCGCCTCGTCGCTGCGGCGCCAGCGTCGTCTTC
>Ga0169931_10007426_pt1 | contig 16245 bp, 13 predicted proteins | sample Kivu_15m_20L_FD_129675 | JGI IMG/M metagenome (GOLD analysis project Ga0169931, IMG submission 129675) | Freshwater microbial communities from Lake Kivu, Western Province, Rwanda to study Microbial Dark Matter (Phase II) - Kivu_15m_20L... | ecosystem: Environmental > Aquatic > Freshwater > Lake...
GAGGGTCAGCTCGGAGAACTCTTCGTCCTCTTCCTGGATTTGCTGCGCGCGGACCGCGGCGACCCGGGTCATCGCTACCGGGCCGGTCCGGACGAGATCGAGGATCCCCAGCGGCTTGAGCAGACCAATGAAGGCTTCGACCTTCTCCTGGTTCCCGGTCAATTCCAGGATGAAGGCGTCATCGGAGACGTCGACGACCCGCGCCCGGAAGATCTTGACCAGGGTCAACACCTCCTGCCGCTCCTCGCCACGCCGTGCCTGGACGGTCGTCATGACCATCTCCCGCTCGACGTGGGCGCTGGCGGTCATATCGGTCACCTGGATCACTTTAACCAGTTTGAGCGTCTGCCGCAGAATCTGCTCGATGATGTGATCGTTCCCGTGGGTCGTCAAGGTCATTCGCGAGACCCCCTCTTCGAGGGTCGGCGCGACATTGAGCGTGTCGATCTGGTAGCCACGGGCACTGAAGAGGCCAGAGATGCGGGACAGCATCCCGTATTCGTTCTCGACTAAGAGAGAGATGGTGTGTTTCATAGATTCATTGGGAAGGGAATCCGAAGGATTCCCACTCCTTACGCGAGGATCATGTCCTTCAACGCCGCTCCAGCCGGCACGATGGGGAAGACGTTCTCTTCCCGGGCCACTTGCATCTCGATCAAGACCGGACCCGGGGTCCGAAGCGCCTGCTCCAGCGTCGGGATGACCTCCCCAACCTTGGTCGCCCGGAAGGCCGGAACACCATACGCGCCCGCCAGCTTGACGAAGTCCGGCGCCACCTCCATATCGCTGTGGGAGTAGCGGTGCTCATAGAACTGCTCCTGCCACTGCCGAACCATTCCGAGGTAGCCGTTGTTGATCACCAGAATCTTGACCGGAATATTGTACTGACGGACCGTCGCCAGCTCGTTGAAGCTCATTTGAAATCCGCCATCCCCGACGACTGCGACGACCAGATCGTCAGGTCGCGCCACCGCGGCGCCCATCGCCGCGGGAAACCCGTAGCCCATCGCCCCGAGCCCCCCGGAGTTGAGCCATTGACGCGGCTCCTCGAACCCGTAGAGCTGGGCTGTCCACATCTGGTGCTGTCCGACATCGGCCGAGACGACCGCTTTTCCTCCCGTGATCCGGTGCAGCTCCTGGATGACATACTGCGGCTTGATGATGTCTCCATCCTCCTTGAACCAGAAGGGATGCTGCTGCCGCCAGTCGGCGATCTGGTCGAACCAGGCCTGCCGACCACCCAGATAGGCCCCCTGCGCGACCTGCTGCTCCGCCTCAGCCAACATCTGCTCGACCACGACCCGGGCGTCCCCAATGATCGGGAAATCGCACGCAACATTCTTGCCGATGCAGGATGGATCGATGTCGACGTGGATGAAGCGCGCGCCCTTGGCAAACTCACTCAGTTTTCCGGTGACCCGATCATCGAACCGCGCTCCGATCGAGATGAGGAGATCACAGTTGTTGACCGCCATATTGGTCCAGTACCCGCCGTGCATCCCCAGCATTCCGAGGCTGTAGGGATGGCTCGCCGGGAAGGCTCCCAGCCCCATCAGCGTGCAGGTCGTCGGCAACTGAAGCTTCTCCGCCAGGCGTCGAACCGCTTCGTGCGCTCCCGCGGTGATTGCCCCGCCCCCGACATAGAGGACTGGCCGCTCGGCCTCGAACATCGCCTCGACCGCTCGCTTGACCGCCCGGGGATTCCCCTGCGTCTGCGGCTTGTAGCTGCGCAGCTCGATCGTCTCCGGATAACTGAACTCCATCTCCTGCGCCGTCATATCCTTCGGCAGGTCGACCAGCACGGGCCCCGGTCGGCCTGTCGAGGCGACATAGAAGGCCTCCTTGATCGTCGGCGCCAGATCCTCGACCTTCTTGACGAGGTAGTTGTGCTTGACGCAGGAACGGGTGATGCCCGTCAGATCCGCTTCCTGAAACGCGTCGTTGCCGATGAGGTGCGTCGGCACCTGTCCGGTGAAGACGACGAGCGGCAGCGAGTCCATGAACGCGTTGGCGATGCCTGTCACCGCGTTCGTCCCTCCCGGCCCCGATGTCACCAGGGCCACTCCCGTCTGCCCGGTCGCTTGCGCGTAGCCAGCCGCGCCAAAGAGAGCCGCTTGCTCGTGGCGGACCAGGTAGTGCGTCATCCCGAGGGACTCCGCGTGTTTAATCATCTCGTCGTAGATGTGCAGGACGGCCCCTCCGGGATATCCAAAGATGTGTTTGACTCCCTCGCAGCGCATCGCTTCCAGCAGAATTCGCGCTCCTCGCATTTTCATGTCTTGATCACCTCAAAAATTGTCTCAGGTTGCAGGCTCGATCATTCTCGCGTCCGGGCGGTCCTCGACCGCTGACGGGAGCGGACCGGAGGGCCTTATGACTCTTGCAGGCGGCGCCGGACTTCCTCGCCGAGATCCCGGGTCGAACATTGCCGCGGCTGGCTCTTGAGGTCCGGGGTCCCAAATCCATCGGCAAGGGTCAACCGGATCGCCTCTTCCAGCAGCGAGGCCTCATGCTCCAGCCGACAGGTGTGCCGCAGCAGCATGGCGCACGAAGCGATTGCGCCGAGGGGGTTGGCGATCCCTTTACCGGCGATGTCCGGAGCCGAACCGTGGACCGGCTCGTACAGCTCTACCGTTCCCCCGAGGCTCGCCGAGGGCAACATTCCGAGCGATCCCGTCAGTACCGAGGCCTCGTCGCTGAGGATATCCCCAAAGAGATTCTCGGTGACGATCACGTCGTAACTCGTCGGCCGAGTGACCAGCGCCATCGCGCAGCTGTCGACATAGCCGTGTTCGAGCGTCACATCCGGGTACTCGGCGCCCAGTCGCGTGACAACCTTGCGCCAGAGCTGCGAACTCTCCAGCACATTGGCCTTGTCGATCGAGGTCAACTTGCGGCGCCGTCCCCGCGCCAGCTCAAAGGCGACCCGGGCGACCCGCTCGACCTCCGGCGCGGTGTAGGCCATCGTATTCAGCCCCCGCTCCTCGGTGATCTCGCGCGGTTGTCCGAAGTAGGCTCCCCCCGCCAGCTCCCGAACGATCAGCAGGTCCGTCCCCCGCACGATCTCCGCTTTGAGCGGCGAAGCCGCAATCAGGGTCTCGTGCAAGAAGGCCGGCCGAAGGTTGGCGTAGACGCCCAGTCCGGCGCGCAGCCCCAGTAACCCCGTCTCCGGCTTGAGTCGCGGGGGCAGCGCGTCATACTGCGGTCCTCCGACCGCGCCGAGTAAGACGGCGTTGCTGGCGAGGCACGTCCGCAGGGTCGCTTCGGGAAGGGGAGATCCCGACTGATCGACCGCAATGCCTCCAATCAGGCAGGTCTCGTACGCAAAGACGTGCCCAAACCGCTCGGCGATCGCGTCGAGACACGCGACCGCCTCCTGGGTCACTTCGACCCCGATCCCGTCTCCGGGAAGTACCGTAATCCTGGTGTTCATGATGGTTCGATTCTCGAGTCTAATGGGGGCAGGCTCGCTCAGGAGCCCGCCTGCGCCTTCTTCTGGATGTGCGGCAACAGTCCCCCGTCCTCGATCAGTTCCCGCGCGAAATCGCTCAACGGCACGAAGACCGCTTCCCGGCCATTTGTCAGGTTGCGCAGCCGCCCCGCGGCCAGGTCCAGCTCGAGGTGATCGCCGGTCGCGACCACCTCGACCGCCTCCGGACATTCGATCGCCAAAAACCCATTGTTGATCGCGTTCCGGAAGAAGATTCGGGCATAGCTCCGGGCGATGACCACTTTGACGCCCGCCCCCCGCAGCGCCCAGACGGCGTGCTCCCGCGAAGAGCCACAGCCAAAGTTGTCTCCGGCGATCACAAAGTCTCCCGGCATAACCCGTTTGACAAAGTCGCCGTCGATGTCCTCCATGGCGTACTTGGCAAGCTCCGCCTCCTCGTGCACATTGAGGTAACGGGCTGGAATGATCTCATCCGTGTTGATATGGGCACGTTCGTAAACGTGCGCGTAGCCGGTCAGCGTGTCAGGTAATGCGGCCATAATGCGTACTCTTCTCCCCGAAAGATTTTATTGAAGGAACGGGCGCGGGTCGGTGATGGTTCCCGTGATGGCGGTCGCCGCCGCCGTTGCCGGGCTCGCCAGGTAGACCTTGGCTCTGGGGTGGCCCATTCGGCCGACAAAGTTGCGATTGGTGGTGGAGAGGCAGGTCTCTTCCGCTCCAAGCACTCCCATGAAGCCGCCGAGACAGGCCCCGCAGGTCGCCGTCGAGACGACACATCCCGCGTCGGCGAAGATCTCGAGGAGCCCTTCCCGCATCGCTGTCTTCCAGATCTCGGTCGTCGCCGGGACGACGATCGCCCGTGTCCCGTTGGCCACCTTGTTCCCCTTGAGAATCTGCGCGGCAATCCGCAGGTCTTCGATTCGCCCATTGGTGCAGGATCCGATGTAGACCTGATCCATCTTGACCCGCTCGACCTCGCCGATGAAGCGCCCATTCGAAGGCAGGCTCGGGAGGGCGACGATCGGCTCCAGCTGATCCAGTTCGATCGTCATCCGCTCGCTGTAGACGGCGTCCTCATCCGACTCGTAACACTTGTAGGGCTCTTTCGTCCGGGCCTGGACGTACTCTTCCGAGATGGCGTCGACCGGCATGATGCCGCTCTTCCCGCCCGCCTCGATCGCCATGTTGGTGATCGTGAAGCGAGCCTCCATGCTCATGCTCTTCAACCCGCTCCCGCGATACTCCATCGCCCGGTACCGGGCGCCATCGACCCCGATCTTCGAGATGATGTAGAGGATGATGTCCTTCGAATAGACCCCGAATGGCAGGGTGCCATTCAACTCGAAGAGCATCGAGTCCGGCACTTTGAACCAGAGTTCGCCCGTCGCCAGCGCCGCCGCCAGATCGGTCGAGCCGACCCCGGTGGCAAAGGTCCCGAGCGCGCCCATCGTCGTCGTATGCGAGTCGCCGCAGACCACCGTCATCCCCGGCAGGACATGCCCCTGCTCCGGCGCGATCGCGTGGCAGATGCCGTGGTTTCCGACCTCGTAGTAGCGCTCGATCCCCTGCTCGATCCGCCACTCCCGCAACTGCTTGGCGAGCTCCGCGCTCTTGATGTCCTTGTTGGGGACGAAGTGGTCCGGGGTGACGAGGATCTTGGACGGATCGAAGACCTTGTTGATGCCCAGCTTCCGCAGCATCGCCACCGCGGGGGGCGTCGTTACGTCGTGCGCGACGATCAGGTCGATCTTCGCGTTGACAATCTCTCCGGGGGTGACCCGGTCACGGCCGCTGTGCGCGGCCAGAATCTTCTCCGTCATCGTCATGCCCATAGCACTCTTCTCTCCCTCAGTCCTTTGGTTCCGCTGTGTAGGTCACACTGGTCCAACTCGAGTCTCCGGTGTGGGTGTCTCGCTGGAGGGGGACCGCCCCACTCCTGGGCCCTTCCTCAGGCCGCTGTCCGGGTTCGCTCCCGCGCATAGCATGCTTTGTTGACCGCGTTGAGGTAGGCGCGTGCGCTGGCGTCGACGATATCGGTGCTCGCCGCCTTCCCGGTGTAGGAGGTCCCGCCAAACTCGACGTGGACGAAGACCTCGCCGACGGCGTCCGTTCCGCGCGTAATCGACCGAACCGTGTAGTCGAGCAGGTTGCCCTTGATCCCTGTCAACTGGTCGATAGCCTCCATCAGGGCATTGACCGGCCCGTCGCCTGTCACGCTGCCGCTCAACTCCTGCTCCGTCGTCGTATCGAGGATCTTGATGGCGGAGGTCGCCTGCGGCGCCGTTCCCGCCGTCGACTGCAGCTCCCGCAGTTTATACCGCTCCGGAATCTGCGCGAAACCGTCCTGCAGAATCGCCGTCAGGTCCTCCTCGAAGATCTCTTTCTTCTGATCGGCCAGCTTGGTGAAGAGCTTGTAGGCCTTGTCCAGCTCGGGTCGGCTGAGCGTGTACCCCATCTCCTCGTACTTTTTGCCGAGCGCGTGCCGGCCGGAATGCTTACCCAGCACAATGCTGTTGGTCTTCACCCCAACCGATTCGGGCGTCATGATCTCATATGTCAGGCGGTTGCGCAGGACGCCATGCTGGTGGATCCCCGCCTCGTGCGCGAAGGCGTTCTTGCCAACGACCGCTTTGTTGGGCTGAACGAGGACCCCGGTGATGTTCGAGAGGGTCTGGCTCGAACGGTAGATCTCCTCGGTGACGATCCCGGTCTCGAAGGGCATCAGATCTCGCCGCACCCGGAGCGCCATCACCAGCTCTTCGAGGGAGGCGTTCCCCGCTCGCTCCCCAATACCATTGATCGTGCACTCGACTTGCCGCGCCCCCGCCGCTACCGCCGCCAGTGAATTGGCGACCGCCAGCCCGAGGTCGTTGTGGCAATGGACGCTGATCACCGCCCGATCGATGTTGCGGACTCTCCGACGCAGCGTCTCGATGATCGCCGTGTACTCCGCCGGGATGGTGTAGCCGACAGTATCGGGGATGTTGACGACCGTCGCCCCCTCTTCGATGACGGCTTCAACGATTTGGCAAAGATAGTCGAGGTCGCTGCGCGTCGCATCCTCCGCCGAGAACTCGACGTCGGTGGTGAACCCCTTCGCCAGTCGGACGGCGCTCCGGGCCATCTCCAACACCTCTTCCCGGGTCTTCTGTAGTTTGTACTGGAGGTGAATGTCAGAGGTCGCGATGAAGGTGTGGATCCGTGGACGCGCCGCGTCGGCCAGAGCCTCCCACGATCGCTCGATGTCTTCCGGCACTGTCCGGCAGAGGGCGGCAATGACCGGGCGTCGACACGTCTTCGCCACTTCGCGCACCGCCGCAAAGTCGTCCTCCGAAGCGATCGGAAACCCTGCTTCGAGCACGTCCACCCCAAGCGACTCCAGCTGCCGCGCCATGCGCAGCTTCTCTTCCAGGTTCATGCTGCACCCGGGCGATTGCTCCCCATCCCGCAGTGTCGTGTCGAAGATTATGACCCGTTCGCTCATTGTGGTTGTCTCCTTTTTAATAGGAAGAATAGGAAGAATAGGACGGATAGGACCTATAGGACCTATAGGACCTATAGGACCTATAGGACGGATAGGTCCTATAGGACTTGCAGGTCATATCCATAACGCCCTTTGTTTCAATCCAGTTTGCCAATTTTCTCCTATTGATCCGATTTGTCCAACTGGCCCTACCGGTCCTATTCGTCCTATCGGTCCTATTCGTCCTATTCATCCTAACAATCCTGTCAGATCTTACCACTCCCACAATTACTTGCAAAGTTTATTATGTTTAGCATTCTATAAATAAAATTTACATCGTAGAATGTCGAACGAGGAGGACTCCATGGATCTGGGACAGCTTGAAATCTTTTTATGCATTGCCGACGAGAAGAGTTTTTCCCGAGCGGCGGAGAAGGTTCGACGAACACAACCGGCCCTGAGCATCGCCATCAAACGCCTGGAGATCGAACTGGGGGAACCGCTCTTCGATCGCAGCACGAAGGGGGGGATGCTGACCGAGGCCGGCCGCGTGCTCTACTCCTATGCCCAACGGATGGTCAATCTGCGGGAGGAGGCCCGGGGAGCAATCAACGAATTGCGGGGGATGTATCAGGGCCGGCTGACGATCGGGGCCAATGAGAGCACCTCCCTCTACCTCTTGCCTCAAATGCTGGTCGAATATCGTCGTCGCTACCCGCAGATCAAGATCGAAGTCCACCGCGCCGTCTCGGAACGAATCCCCACCGAGGTCTACGAGCGCAATCTCGATGTCGGGTTCCTCTCCTACGATCCAATCCAGACGGGGCTGCAATCGATCGAAATCGAACGGGACGAGCTTGTCCTGGTCGTTCCCCCCGGTCATCGGCTCCTGGAACAGAAGCAGGTTACCGTTCGGGACCTGGGAGAGTACCAGTTCGTCGCCCACAATGTCCGATCGCCAGCGCGAGACCGGATCTTCGATCTCTTCCGAGACCATCAGACGCCTCTCCACATCTGTGTCGAGCTCTCGATTCTCGAGACGATCAAGGATTTTGTCAGCCTGGGGGTGGGCCTGGCCATCCTGCCGCGCCTCTCTGTCCAGGAGGCGATCGAGTCAGGCCGCTTGTGCTCGGTTCCCGTCGAGGGGATGAAGATCGAGAAGACCCTCCGGCTGGTCTTCCGTCGGGAAGAGACCCTTAGCCACGCGGCGCGTGCCTTTCTGCAACTGGTTCGCGAGTCCCGCTCGATCCATCCGACGAACGATCTCCCCCCCGTCCCTCAGAGATAGACAAGGGTATGGTCGGCCTCCCAGGGGTCGATCGTGGCGTGGAGCTGGTCGATCAGCCCGCCCCCATAGCGGGCAAGGAAGAAGCTGATCGTCAATTCACGCTCCTGCAGGTTCCGGTGTGGAAAGAGCACTGTCAGCAGTCGCTCGATCTGGTGCTGCGTCACCTCATCACGTCCCGTCCGGTTATGAATGAAGCGCGTTCGCAGATTGTGGAGCTGGTAGAGGATCTTCTCCTTGCCTCCCCGAAGGGCATCGGAGAGGGTAGGATCGACCGCCTGCAGCGACTGGCGAAGCCGTTCGAGTTGGGCCTCGATCGCCGTTTCGGTCTCGTCGAAGACGATCGCGGTCGTCTGATCGAGGCTTCGTTCGACCACTTTGCGCTGGACCGCCTCGTTCCCCTCGAAGAGGTCGGCGAAGGTCAGCGAGAATTTGCGGAGGGTCTTGGCGTGTCGCTTCTCGACGAGAGTCAGGCTGACGCGGGGCATGATCAGTGGAGCCACCCGCCCGAGCAGGGCGTAGTTGGGCACCAGTTGCGCAAAGTAGGCGATCTCCGCCGCCCCGCCGATGAGGGCGACCGTGGGGAGGAGGAAGTCCTGCACGATGGGGCGGAGGGTGACATTGGGGCTGAACTGCGTCGGATCGGTTCGCACCCGCGTGAGGGCCTCTTCCCAGGGGAGCGTCTTCTCCCCGGCCCCTTTGAGCGAGAGATAGGCGGGGCTGTCGCCAGTGGCTGGGTGAAAGCTCATCGCGGTGCGACGTCCCTCCTGCATAAGGAAGAGCGGAACCGTCTCCGGGCCGGTGTGCACCTGCGCGTGATAGCCGGCGAGTTCGAGCGCCTGGCTCTGGTGGGTCAGGTGATGGACAAAGTCCGGCAGCCGTTCGAGTGAGGCGAGGTAGATCTCCCCGGCAATCCGTTTCAACCGCTCGTCCAGCGGGTCAATCAGGACCAGCCCATGACTTCCGAGGAGCCGCAGCATCATCCGACCGAAGGCCTCGGCGAAGGTGCGGCCGGGAGCGTAGGCCTCCCGCAGGTCTTCGAGAAGTCCGGGGACGAACTCCGATTCGGGGAGGGCGGCGACGAGCTGTTCGAGGTTGGCGGTAATCTCGGGGCCAATCCGGATGCTCCCGACCGGCCTGCCCTCTCCTGTCGGACAGCCCGTGTAGATGATCTTCTGAAGGCGCCCTTCACGGTCGATCACCTGGGCGTGATTGATCTCGGCGAAGTCGTGATCCTCCGAGGCGATCCAGAAGACTGGAACAGCGTTGAGCCCCTCGGCGCGCAGCTGGCCCGCCAGTTTGATCGCCGTCAACGCCTTGAAGATGGTGTAGAGCGGACCGGTGAAGAGACCTGCTTGTTGGCCTGTGACAATGGCGATCGAGTCCGGAGCGGAGAGACGGTCCAGATTGGAGAGGGTCGCCTCGCCAGCGCCTGCCGCCAGGTTCTGTTCGCGCAGGACGGCCGCGACCTCGGCCCGCCGGAACGGTTGTTCCAGGATCTTCGAGGCCCGTTCGACCAGTCCTGCCAGCGTCCGCCCTCCGCTGGGATGGGCGGGATCTCCCGGATAGAACGATGCGACCCGGTCGAAATGGTAGAGAAAGTCCTGATAGAGTCGCGATGATCTGGGAATCTGGGTGAAGGGGATCTGCGTCGTCTCAGTCATTCCGAAGTTCCCCCGCGTCCAGACCGGTCTCGGCAATCGTGTCGCGGGTCTCCGTTTCGACCCAGGTGTCGTCATCATTCCGACGGAAGAGGCCGCATTCGGCAAGCGCGGTCTCGATCTCGGCTCGCTCAGCGGCGCTGGCCGCTGGCAAAGGAGAGCGCGGGAGGTACCCGTAGAGCCCCACCCGGTCGAGCGCCGCCTTGAGTCGCCCGATGCCGCCCGCTGTCGTCCCACGGGCGAGGGTCGCCAGTTGCCTTTGGAGCGCTTCTGCCCGCTCAAAATTGCCTTGTCGATAGGCCGATTCCGCCGCGACACAGGCGTGCGGGGCCAGGCTGGCGACCGCCAGGACCGCTCCCGAGGCACCCGCCTCCAGCCCGTCGGTGAGGATCGTCGGAGAACCGACCAGGACGTCGAAGTCGGGAGTTTTCAATTCGCGGAAGATCTCCTTGAGTTGAGGCAGATCTCCTGAACTCTCTTTAAGGCCAATGATGTTGTAGTGTTCGGCGAGACGGGCGATCGTCTCTGGCATGAGGTAGACCCCGGCGAATTGAGGCATGAGGTAGATCAGAATCGGGATCGGGGAGTTCTCCGCGATGCGCAGAAAGTGGGCTTCGTGCTGCTCGTCGTGGAGGATCTTCTTGTAGTAGAAGGGGGTGATCACCACCGCCGCGTCGGCTCCGAAGTCGTGGGCCCGTCGGGTCATCTCGAGGGTCTGTCGGGTCGAGAGTTCGCCCGTTCCGACGAGAAAGATCTTTTCCGGCGGGATCGAGTCTCGCACCGTCTCCATGACGGCGGTCTTCTCCTCGACCGTCAGGTGGGGAAACTCGCCCGTCGAGCCGAGAATCAGGTAGCCACGAAGGTCCGTCTTGTTCCAGGCGGCGAGGTTGTCGCGCAGCCGCTCGTGATCGACCTCGCCCGCGGCGTTGAAAGGAGTGGGCAGAGCCGCGATGATGCCATTGAGGTTGAATGCCATGGTGATCAGAGAGTCTCCATTGGAGAAGAGAGAGTTCCGTGCAGGATCGCTTCAAGCTCTGCCGGGTGGTCGATGAGGTAGTCGGGACGGACCCGCGCGAGGTCATCCCGTGAGCCGGCCCCCCAGGTGACGGCAACCGTCGCCATCCCCGCGCGTTGTCCCGCGAGGACGTCAGCGATCATGTCGCCGACGTAGAGGGCCCCGCTCGGGGCGACCTGGAACTGTTCGAGGAGGCGCAGGAGCCCCTCGGGGTCAGGTTTGTGCCGTTCCACCCGGTCCCCTCCGAGGATCTCCTCGAAGCAGTCGAGCAGCCCAGCCTGGCCAACCCGGATCCGCGCTGCCTGCGTGCTCGCGCCGCTGTAGACGCCGAGCCGGACTCGGGAGGTATGCAGACTTCGCACCAGCGGCTCGATCCCCTCGAACGGGTGAATCTCCGCGCCGTCTTCGCGGCAGAGCTGATAGAACTCCTCGATCATCCGCGCCGCGTCGTCGCCCTCTGGAAAGAGCCGCTGGAGGATCACTGTCTCGGGGGGGCCGAAGTAGGGAATCAACTCCTCCAGGGTCCAACTCCGGCCGGTTCGGGTCTCGAGGATTCGATTGAAGATGCGGACCACCGTTGGAAAGGTGTTGGCGAGGGTACCGTCGAGATCGAAGAAGACGGCCTCGAATCGAGAGGGAGTTGGAGAGGCGATCGCCTGATCCGGGCTCAGGCTCGGTTGCGTGGTTCGATCATTTGTCCGGTCATTTGTCATGGTTGTCTCTTGCATATCAACTTTTCGAGCGTGCATTATACAGGCTCGATTCAAATGGGAGAAGGCACTGCCGGGCAGAATCGATCGATGGTCTCCCGCCTTCCCGCTGCTTCTTTTTTCCAGGTGCTCTCCATTTTCTGATAGCCATTGGCGGCGTCGTAATGGCGCGGGCGGTCTCCGGGCGGGGAAGCCGTGGCATCGCAGCCTGGAAGCCAGGGAAGAAGCCTGAGGGGGAACGGGAAGCGCGGGGCAGGGCAGGTGCAGGAAGGGTGTGGGGAATGGAACTGCCGATTTTTCAAGACAATTTGAAGTCTTCCGGTGGGTGGGCGGAGCGGGTCGCTCGGGGACGGGCAGAATGGGATCGCTGGTTGGAACTTCCCGGGGGACTGGCGTCGCGCGACCAGCGGGTCGAGCCGCTCGAGCTGCGAGCCATTATCCACGGCTGGGGGGATCGGCGGGAGCAGGAGACGGTATCTCCCATTGATCACGACTGCTTGTTGATGGCGACGGCGCGCATCAGGCAGTGGGCGCGGGAGCCCGGGGTGGGCTTTGGTTCCGCGCAGTTGCTCGAGATCTATCGGCAAGTCGACGGTCGAGAGACCGATCTGCCCCCTTGGCGGACCGAACAGCCGCCCCTCCTTTCGCCGCTGCACGATCCGGTGCCAGCAGTGCTGCTTCCGCGAATGGTCGATCTGGCGTTCGACTGGTTCACTTCAGAAGGGTTTGAGGAGATGCACCCCCTTGAGCAGGCCACGGTCGTCTTTCTCCGCTTGCTCGACCTGCACCCATTCGAGTCGCCAGCCCGAACGAAGTGGACGGCCTTGCTGGCGGCAGGTTTTTATACGCAACGGGCTGGTCTGCCTCCCCTGATCGTCGATCCCGGAGCGCCAGACGCATCGGCCCGGTTCGATCAAGCTTTGGAGGCCGCCTTTCGGATGTTGACCCAGCCCCTGATCGAACTCTTTGCCGAAGCGACGCTACGGACCATGGAGGAGGTGGGCGCTCCGGAGGCCGTCTGAGGTAGTCGGGGCTTCGTGCCGCGAGAGGGGGGACCGCGATGAACCAATCTGAAAGACTGGCGGCATTTCTCCAGGAGGGACTGGCGCGACAGGAGCAGTGGCAATCCCGCTGGCCCGCGTGGCAGCCTGATGAGAGCCTTCTCCTCTCCGACGCGACGGTGCGAGAGATTCTCGAGCGGTTGATCCTTCGCCTCGAAGAGAACTATCCCTTCTGGCACCCGGACTATGCCGGGCAGATGATCAAACCGCCCCACGACATTGCGCTCCTCGCCTACTTTCTGACGCAACGGATCAATCCGAACAATCACGCCCTCGACGGAGGGCCGGCGACGGCGCAGATGGAGAAAGAGGTTGTCGCCGCGTTGGCCAGTCTCTTTGGATATCCGCAATCACTTGGCCACTTGACCTCGAGCGGCACGATTGCCAACCTCGAAGCGCTCTGGGTGGCGCGGGAACTGGCCCCTGGAAAGGTGATCGCGTGCTCACGCGAAGCCCACTACACGCATCGTCGGATGGGGCAGGTGCTGGGGGTCGAGACGATCCAGATCGCGACGGGGGCGGATGGGCGGATGGATCTCGACGATCTCCGCGCGAAGCTGCGGGAGGGCCGGATTGGAACCGTCGTCATGACGGCCGGGACGACCGCCACTGGCGCGGTCGATCCGATCGACGAAGCGATTGAGCTGCAGCGCGAGCTTCCTTTCCGGATGCACGTCGATGCCGCCTATGGGGGCTTCTTTCGCCTGCTCGCCGGTCCAGACGGCCCGCTGCCCCCCCGCACCGCCGCCGCTCTGCGCGCGATCGAGGCCTCGGACAGCGTCGTCGTCGATCCTCACAAGCACGGCCTGCAGCCCTACGGGTGCGGCTCGGTCCTCTTTCGGGATCCGGCGGTCGGTCGTTTCTACCAGCACGACTCCCCCTACACCTACTTCACCTCGTCGGAGCTTCATCTGGGCGAGATCAGTCTGGAGTGTTCCCGGCCTGGAGCTGCCTCCGCCGCCTTCTGGGCGACCCTCCAGGCGTTCCCGCTTCACTCCCCGGGAGAGAACGGAACCAAGGGACCCGGCGGGGGGCTCGGAGCGGTGCTGCGACGAACGCGCGAGGCCGCGATCGACTGGGCAGCCCGGATCGAGCAGGAAGACCGGTTGCGGCTCCTCTCTCCTCCCGAACTCGACCTGGTCACCTTCTACCCGGTGGTCGAGGGGGCCCGTGTCTCCGAAGTGAGCCGCCTCGTCCGGGCGACCTTCGAGGCGCTCATGGCCGACGCCCGGGAGCCGGTCTATCTCGCGCTCTTCCAGGCCAGCCCGGCCCTCTTTGGGCCGGAGCACCGGCTCGAATGGGACGCGCCCGCGGCGACCATCTTTCGCAGTGTGCTCCTCAAGCCGGAGCACGCCGCCCGTATTCCGTCGATTCATCAGCGATTGCTGTCGACTCTCGAGAGGATTCACCCATGACCGAGCCACAACCGCCTTCCCCTCCTCCGGAGTATCCATACTGGAACCGGGTCTATCTTGGCGTGATCATCTATACAGCCGCCCTCATCCTGGCGCTCTGGCTCTTCTCCCGGCAGTTTGCGTAGGCCTGGGAGACCTGTCGACGAGAGGGCCCGGACTCCTCACGTCGTTGTCCGACTATCTGACTGGTAACCGAGGAGGGAGTCTCCCCATGCATTGGCTGGACTGGGCCATCATCGCGGCCTATCTGATCTTCATCGTTTATGACGGATTGCGCCTGACCAAGAAGAGCCACGAGATCGAGGGCTACTTTCTCGCCAACCGGAGCCTGCCGTGGTGGGCCGTCGGGCTCTCCGTCATGGCGACGCAGCTCTCGGCGATCACGCTGGTCGGAACGACGGGCCAGGCCTATGCCAATGGGATGCGGTTCGTGCAGTTCTATTTTGGTCTGCCGCTGGCCATGGTCGTCCTCTCGGTGACGGTCGTGCCATTCTTCTACCGGGCCCGGGTCTTTACCGCTTACGAGTACCTTGAGCGTCGGTTCGACGCCAAGACGCGCGCCTTGACCAGCTTCTTCTTCCTCGTCTCGCGTGGGCTGGCTTGCGGCGTGATCATCGCGGCGCCGTCGGTGATTCTCTCGATCGTCCTCGGCTGGAACGAGGTGACGACGGTGGTGGTGATGGGGTTGACGACGACGCTCTACACCATGTTCGGGGGAGTGCAGGCCGTTACCTGGACCGATGTCAAACAGATGGTCGTCATCTTTGTTGGACTGATGGTCATTCTCTTCGTGATCCTGGGGCAACTTCCGGAGCAGCTCTCGTTTGGGCAGGCCGTCACGCTGGCCGGGGAGGCCGGCCGGATGAAGATGGTCGATCCACGCTTCGACCTGAACGAGACCTACACCCTCTGGTCGGGATTGATCGGGGGCTTCTTCCTCGCCCTCTCCTATTTCGGATGTGATCAGAGCCAGGTGCAGCGCTTTCTGACCGCGCGTTCGGTCAGTGAAGGCCGCTCCTCCCTCCTCATGAGCGCTTTTGTCAAGATTCCGATGCAGGTCTTGATCCTCTTCATCGGAGTGCTCGTCTTTCTCTTCTACCAGTTTGTCCAGCCGCCGCTGCTCTTCAAGGCGGACGATCGGGCGCGGATCGCGGGGCAGCCCGCCTACCAGCAACTAGAACGGGAGTTCGGCCAGGCCTTCGATTCCCGCCAGCAGGCGGCGCTGGCCCTCGCCGAGGGGGAGGCGGGTGGCCGTCAACGCTTCGACGAGGCTACGACCGAGGTCGAGCGTCTGCGGAAAGAGGCCATCGCCCTCGTCCAGAAAGAGACGGGCAAGCCGTTCAACGACGTCAACTATGTCTTTCCGACCTTTGTCACCGAGTATGCCCCGATCGGGGTGATCGGGTTGATCATCGCGGCGATCTTTGCGGCGGCGATGTCGTCGGTCTCGGCGGAACTCGCGGCGCTCTCGACGGCGACGGTGATCGACTTCTATCGCCGCCATTTCCGCCCGCACGCCCCGGATCGCCACTACCTCTTCGTCTCAAAGCTCTCGACAGGGGCGTGGGGGATCTTTGCTTGTCTGGTGGCGTTGCAGGCGGGTAGGCTGGGATCGCTGATCGAGGTGGTCAACAAGTTTGGGTCCTACTTCTATGGCTCCCTGCTCGGAGTCTTCGTCCTGGCGATCGGGACGCGCCGGACGAATGGACACGGCGCTTTTGTCGGATTGCTGGCTGGAATGGCCACGGTGGCGGTGGTCGCCAACACTACGCGAATCAGTTTTCTGTGGTACAACGTCGTCGGCTGCTTGGCCGTCGTCCTCGTAGGTATCGTCGTCAGCCGACTGACCGGCGGCGCACCGCCGGCCACCGTCGCCCAGCCGGAACAATCAACGTAGCGTGGATTGCCCGAGGGGACCTCGGTCAATTGTCGCCCCTCAAGGGCATGACACAGTGACGCAACAAAAAGAGGAGAGGTTGAGATGAGACAACGATTGGGATTTGCTCCGCGACCGCGACATCGCCAGACGCGAGCCTGGGTGACATTGTGGCCAGTGCTCTTCCTGTTCCTGATGATCGGTTGTCACCAGGAAAAGACGGTGATGGATCGGGCCGACGTCCCCACTTCTGCTCCCACCTCTACTCCTACCCCAACCCCGGCCGCCCCACAACCTTCACCGGCGAC
>Ga0169931_10007427_pt1 | contig 16243 bp, 15 predicted proteins | sample Kivu_15m_20L_FD_129675 | JGI IMG/M metagenome (GOLD analysis project Ga0169931, IMG submission 129675) | Freshwater microbial communities from Lake Kivu, Western Province, Rwanda to study Microbial Dark Matter (Phase II) - Kivu_15m_20L... | ecosystem: Environmental > Aquatic > Freshwater > Lake...
CGAGGCTGGATGACATCAGGCATCTTTGCATGGCATGAATAGGAATCTCGAATCTCGTTTTTGCATTTCCGAGCTGATTTGAGTTTTCCTTTGTGCTGTATTTATGTGTACATATTTGTTTTAAATAAAATGCCTTCAGGGCCAGCTAGACATCTATCTATGCATTAATACAATTGATTGAGAGACGCATCAGAGCTATTAAGGAAAAAGATCGAACCATCTTATACTCCGTCACTCTTTCACAAACATTTAATATTCTTTGTCGTCTTCCGAGTAACTTACTCACAACTACATCCAGCTTGAACCAATATGGTAACAGATCCGCCTATGATCTATTTTATAACAGCCGGCCTGTTGACTATAGCAGAGACGTAAGAATTATTTGTGATGAATAAGTACAAGTAAACAGCTCAATAAAGAAACGTACCAACACTATGATTGAAAGAAGTCACAATTAAACAGTCCTCTATCTAACGGGTAATCCATCAGGGTCAATGACGTTTTACTTACTTTCTTCCAACAAAATTATGACACGAGACGAAGGAAGAGCTTGTACTCTCACCATTGATATCATAAGTCGTATGAACGTGTTAGGAGAATCATCAGCCAATAGCGACCCTCCAGAAGTAACTAACGATGATAATGCAAACATCGAAGAGGAAATAATAGAGATCACCGAGCCTGCAACTACTGAGCTTGTACCGGTCGAGCTATCCAATATGCACCTAGATTGGAATGGAGGGGAGTAACCGATGAAATCAATCAACGCGATAATAACAATTCTAAGAACGTCGCATCAAGCCAAGATAATAATGAACCCGATTCGTCGAAACGACTCGGTAAAGCAAGGGAATTTCCCAACTTCTTCACCTTCCATATGAAAGCCAATGAGGGACGATCCAACTACAAAAATGCAGCTCTCAAGGCTCTTACCAATGAGATTAAGAACACCCTTAAATACGAGGTATGGATGCCAAGAAGAAGTAACGTGGTAAGTCTTTTAACTTTCTTTGGCGTCCATACTTTGTATTCAAGGGTGTTGTCGATCTCTTTCGTACCGTCGTTAGATTCATGCAAGGTTTTCTTGGGAGTTTCACTTCTCCGACAGCAGGTGTCATTGTTTCTTATGCAGATTTATTTGTATCTTCTGAAGTTGTCGGATTTACAGGGAATGGAGTGGAGTCCTCGTTCAACTTGAACTGTTTATTGTTTTGTCATAATCTCTCATCCCTTTTCCTTTCTCGGTGATTTGGGATATTCTTCCGTGGAAGGCAAGCGTGTCATCCTTATTATCATATTAGTGCTTGATTGTTGTTGATGTTGAATATACGTACTTGGTGGCAAGAGTGTTATGTGCTGAATCGAGAGTTTCGAGCCAGGCGTTTGGTTCACCTGTGTATTCTCTGTTTTTAATCTGAACTTTAAGTTTAATCATTATCCCTGTTGTGCTAAGAGGTAAATAAGATTATAATAGAAACGAAATGAGAATTATTAAGATAAAGGGGAAAGCTTCCTTATATGACATATTACGGAATACATCCAATATATCCGCTCGCTACGCCCACAGAATGCATCATCAAGTACACTGAAATATTCATCCATAATACCCACGTGGTAAAGATCCAGAGTTGGACAGTTCAAATTCATTGGCCTCCATGGTGCGTAATTTATTCTTGACTCTCTCCTTCCGCTTGAATAGATCCTCACCTAAATTATCAATCATTTTCCAGCTCGTTGGATATGGTATCTGACCTGCGTGTCCCATTTTTCTTGTGATACACTCTTTTCTCCCTGCTAACAACGAATTAACCCATATCAAGGCGTCCTCCTCTGTAGTGGTAGCAAAGTAGTGCACTTTATCACCACCATTACTATCGATGACAAAGAAACCTTTATATCCTAAGGGAAGTGTAGCTTTGATTATAGTATTCATATCGAATCCATCCAAGACGCCCGGAACGATCCTGGAAAGAGTTATGACGTTTGTATTGGTGGAATCCATAGGTATCGGTGTTCCCTTGGGCTCTATGGAATGATCATCTTCAAACCGGTAAACAAAGTTTCCTAACAAAATCAATTCGCGCTCAATCCACGATGGAACAATCGTTGACGAGAAAGGAAGCAATTTACAACATCTAGAGAGCATTAGAATTCTTCGCAAGAATTTCGGAAGGAATAAGAATAAGGTTGGGATATGAAGCTTGAGAACTTTTCCGTGATGATTCGGATTGGCCTTTAACAGCATCGATGCTGAGAGACCATATCTTCCAATGATTCCTGAATCTCCCATACTTGATCTTTCAGAATCGCGATTGCACCTTAAGCGAAGAGACATACTGATATCACGTGATCCTACCGATGATGAGATAAATGGGCATGAGCAAAAGACCTGCTCTTCGCATCTCCAGTATTCAAAGAATCCTTGAACAATATGATCTAAGCCAGCGAACCTATTGATCCTTCGCTTACAGCGTATACCTAGAGAGTAGTAGCTACCAGCAGCAGGCCAGCAGGGCTCGGTTTTCTCAGGCTTTGACTTGATCGTGCTGGGTGCTGGCACATATTCCACAGTACCACAGACCACAGTAGAGTTACACAGCGGTTAGCTGAACGGTAGCTCTCTAGCTAGGTCCTGTAAATGATGAATGACGTACATCGTCAGTCTGTGCTGCGATCGCTCTCTCTCTCACACTCTCACAATGTTTTCGGCCATCAGCAAGAGATGGCAGAACAACATCCAGAGAACAATAATACTCCTGGCCGTGCTCACCAGCTTATTCTTCTCACCGCTCCTCAAGAGATATTACAGTCCACCTCACAAGAATTAGTCAATCAACGATGAATAGCATTTTCCTCCTGACATGTCTAGCCATGATTGCCATATCCTCGGTATGAATTTTTATAAAACCGAATTATTTATAGTATCAATTCCTAGATCTTTGTCCAACACTCTGATACTTTTCTTTCACACCAATGTTTTAGGCCTTTGTATCAGTTCCACCCTTTGTCGGAAGATCCATGATATCAACAGATTCTTGCACAGAACTTGATGCTTGTCGAGTAAATGCAAAGAAAGAGAAACGTCAACGTAACAGAGAAAATATGCGTAAATTTCAAAAGCGTGGAAAGACTAGCCGTAAGAAGATGATGCGAAAGCTTGCATCGTCGGATCAGCGTCAGGTAGGTATCATAATTTAGTTATTTGATTGAGTCTTTGCTATCAAATTGTTTATAATAACTTGAATGTGTTCGTTTTTACAAATCGTTTTAGATTGAAAATGAGTTCATCGCTAAATGCTTCACGAGTGCTGTTGTTGCCGTAGCAGAAGGAAAGGCGGCATAATGTTGTATGTAATAGCATTTAAAGTTCAGCTTCGGAGACGAAGTGCTATAATATAAACGTTCATATTTTACAAAATTGTTCAGTACGTAAAAGCTCGGTTGATAGTGCTTTCAGTCCATAGACCCCTCGCGGTTCGGTATCTAGATAGGGCACCTCTGTCAGTTGTATATCTCCATCACAATCCTCGTTCACGAAACGTCGAAGCTGTTTGATTGATGCTCGTTGATTTTCGGATACTCGGTTCAAAAAAATCCCGACATCACTCCCATCATCTTTTAGAACTTGATTGGCGACGACATGACGAACCTTTATGGGCATATCAGGTGCCTCGAAAGTGAGTTCATTTAAAAGTCGGACACTTTCACGCACAGCTAGTTCTGTTGGAATCGTCACGATCAAGAATTCAGTTTTTCCTTGATCGGAAAACAAATCTTCTAGTTCATACATTTGGATTTGGAATGACAAAAGTGCTTGTTTCGCAGACTCTGCACTGCTGTCGATATCTGAATCGCCAGCAGCACTGGAGATAATCATCTAATTTTAAGAAAATTAATGGAATGAACGAATCATAAACAAAGAATTGTGTGAAGATATAAAACATTACGAGTAACAAACCTTAATGAAAGGATTAGAGTTCACCCTTCGTGCAACAGCAAGGATTTTCTCAATTAGATCTGATATAAATGATGGGGTAGTAAGAAGCCTCAACGTGTGACCTGTTGGAGCTTTATTCGATGGATTGTTAATGTACGAGTGAAATGAGGTGGCTTCTTTGTAAAGAGAAGATTCAACTGTCTCAAGTACATTAAGCTTACCTGTATCCAATACTATACGATCAAAGTTGCCTCGTTTGATCAATGCGATAACTTTAGCTAATGCTACGACTTCATCTGTACCCGCCGGTAAAGTATCAAAGATTGCCCCCAACTCCTTGAGCGTTTTCTTCATCTCAGAGTTATCAGTTGAAGTATCTGGGGTACTTATCAGTTTGTCGACTATCCCCTTAAATTCATCAAGCGCTTTGGTTGGATCTACTTCGAGGACTGATAAAGATCCGTCGACATTACCAAAAATGTCCACGTCGCATAAATTGCCCCCTCGAAAGTTCTGGTCAAATGCATCACCTAGGGAATGCGCTGGATCTGTGCTTATAAGTGCAACCTTGTGACCATTTGTGGCCATAGCCACTGCCAGAGATGATGAAACAGTTGTCTTTCCAACACCACCTTTGCCCCCACAAATGATGAATTTTGTCCCTGAATGAAACAAAGAAGTGAACATGCATATGATGACTTCATCAAAAAATGTTGTATGCAGTACTTTTTCCCTCAGTGTCCCTACCTTCATCTTCCATGAGGTGCTCATATGATTCATTATCCCCAAAGACAGAGCGACCGAGGAAATTCAATGCAGGTGTTCCTACTAATTCAGTATCGATGTATGGTACTTTTAACAATTCTATTCTGCCACCTCCATTTCGTTGATACTCGGTTGTTGCACTAACTTCATTGATGGCCTCTTCCAAGACCTGAAGCCATCTATCTTGTCCCAATTTTCTTCGTTTGTAATACGTTTCAATTGCGTCATGTTTATGATCTTCATCTTCCTTAACGATACACTGATTGATAACAACATCCGATACACGTATACCTTGATCATTTAACTCATGAATCAATCGTTTACTTTCATTGACACTGAGTGTTGTAGGGATAGTAACAACTACAAAACGTGTAGATTCATCATCTCGGAGACGTTTCCTTAGAACATTCATTTGACTACGGAATTTTTCTAGATTTTTGATGGCTTTATCCATCGTTTCAGCTCGAGTTGCTGCTGCGTTTCCACCACCTAGAAAAAGTTGTAGCGTGTTGACCAACCCAGATAACTTCATGCGTAAGTCGAGTAATTTACCTAAAAAACCATCTAAGAATTCAGGCAGAGCCAGCATCCGTAATGTGTGTCCTGTGGGTGCAGTATCCACGATAACAATATCAAAAGTATTCGATATATTAGGATCATTCATAATATTAGACAAGGCAACCAGTTCATCAAGACCCGGGGGAGGATTTTTGAGTATATCATTTAGCTCAGCTAGACCTAAATTTTCTAAAAGTTCAGGTTGTATCCCTAATGCAGAGGATAGTTTTTGAACATCAAACGCTGATAATGCACGTTGAAAGTTTTCTATAGCAGCGCTTGTATCCACCTCCATGGCATATAATTTACCCATCGTTAGAGAATCTGTCATTGGCACAGGTTTACCTTGGGATGATTTTAAATCCATATCCAAAGCATCTCCCAGAGAATGTGCAGGATCTGTACTAACCACAAGTACTTTAAGATCTGTATTGAAATCTGAGGCAAGCGTTACAGCGAGTGAGCTCGAAATGGATGTTTTGCCTACTCCTCCTTTACCACCCACAAAAACAGTTTTGGGTGATGCATTTTCAGTTGCAGAGTTTGAGGTGAGATCTTCTATTAGTTTGTTTATCGATGTACGTTCAGTAGTAGAATGCTTTTTTTCATGTCGTAGATGGAATTGTTGAAACGACGTCAAGGATAATATACGCGACCGTCCCTCATAGAGAGACATAAAAGACAGCACTACTGGCCAAGGACTTATTAGGTTGATGATGGCAATATGGATAGAGATGGCTAGCAGCATTTCTAATGATTCTGTATCATTAGCTATAGCGTAGAGATGGCGAGATCGACAGCGAAATCTTCAAAAATACTCGAATGATTTATGATTTCCCGAAAATTGAAAATACATATCCCGCATCAATAAGTCTGGGCTCAACGACTCAACACGACTTATTATGTTACAGTAAGTACAACATACAAGGGATCATGGAAGTACGACAACTAAAGCCTATACCATTTCATTTGTCTGCAGCCATTTCATCATCTTTTAAGTAATCCGAAGAGCTGCTAGTATCGAATACCCCGTGATTCCTGCAGATGTAGATAGACAAATATTCCGAGGGGCCATGGACATCTTCTTATAAAAATAATAGTACTTCTATAATGACCCGAAATGATCCTCAATTGGTTCATCGTAAAATTGCTCTCCTGGGTTATCGGGCAGTCGGTAAAACATCCTTGACGAATGCTTTTGTTGGCGGGACTTTTGATGATTTATACGATCCGACTATTGAGAATACAACCCACAAAGTAATTCGTTTTCGTAGAGTCCATTTTTCTACTGACATAGTAGATACTGCCGGGATGGTACGTGTAGCAATTAACGACACGTATTCCTTTGATGTTAAATGATGATGAACATGCATCGTCGATTTTTTTCTATTTCAGTCCTATCTTTCTTCGTATTCATTCTCATGATCTGTCTTTTTTACTAGGATGACTACTCCCGGCTTAGTCGGAACGCAAGCGTTGGCGTACATGGTTATGCACTTGTATTTTCTTTAGTATCAAGACAATCCTTTGAGAGAATCAATCAAATTAATGAAACACTCTTGCATGCACTAGGAGATGCACAAGATATTCCGAGAGTATTAGTTGGGACTATGAGGGATATGACTGATCAAAGGCAAGTGAGTCGACAGGTAGGTAGGAATATTCCCCCGTGATATCATTATCCTATCCTTTCTTTAAATAATAATATCCAATAAAATCGCCATGCCTGATCATGGTCTGCAGGATGCGCAAATATTGGCTGACTCCTGGAGTGTACCATATATTGAGTGTTCAAGTAAGACAGGAGAGAATGTAGCTGATGTCTTTCATACTTTATTGAAAGAAGTGGAGAAAGACGATGGGCTGCTCAATGAAAATGAAGAGAACGGTTGCACCATTATCTAGTAGCTTCAGGGGACATGGGTGGTTGATTGAGTGATGAATCGTCGACGATTCGTATATCTTTTAAACTAGTTCGTTAAGATCGCATCCTAATAAATATTAACTTGATAGCTAAATTATACATTGAAAAGAAACAAATCATATCTATAAAGTAAAGCCGAGTTGTCACCCGTTCCTATATTCTATCAGAGTTTTGTTCGTTTGATTGGGCTGACACTCCTAGCTTGGTACATGTCTTTCTCCCGTTGAAACAGTTCCAGGCAACCCCCACAAACAAACTTTGAATTACTGCTCATATAAAGCACCCGTGATGCCCCTGTAGGAGGCTCGTGGGCAATCCTACGCCCCGTATGAGCCGAGTAAAAGAAGGACATATGTTTCCCTGTAACCATATGAACGCACTCCTTCTCTAGCCACAAATCCCCATCTCCCCGACATACCCTAGTCGAAATATGCTTATCAGACTTCCTTGCAAGTGGATCATGTATTAATCTATTGGGACAATTTGGAATGTGCTCAATGGCATTTCCCCTTCCTTTGTGCGGTCGATGTTCTACAGGTTGTAGATGATGATGACGAAGACGTGGTTGCGATTTCGACCGGTTTTCGTATTTACTCCTAGTCTCGGGTGAAGCCAAATTTACTTCAATGAGAGTTGTCATGATGATAGATTACAAATTGCAATGAATGGTTGGGTTTATGTTTAATGAAATAATCAAGAACAGTAGTAACATGACACTTCGTAACTACTTGAACATGTTCACGATGATGATGTCAATGAGTCAAAAACTCAAAAACTTGAGCAACCTAGTAGGACCCTACTGTGTGTAGGTACAGCACCATACGGAGACATCTTTATAAGATTGCGATACCAAAAACCTTATACAATAATCGCTTTTTTTTAGATTTTAGCTAGAGACAAGGTAACACTGGGAAATATTATCGATTATTTGCATTTTAATCCCAACAGCAAGGATGACAATGGGTTTTTAGCTATGAATCTTTATGAATGTATTCGAACATATTTACCTTTCCCAAAATATACACTGTTTCGTACAAATAATAGTATGTAACAAAATTTAAAATTCGTCCCCTAGGTTTCTGCCGCTGCGGAGGGTTAGGGTAGTTCTGTATGTTGTGCCCATGCTGCTGTATGGTACAGTGAAGGGTCGTTTTCCCCATTATTCTCGAACAACTATCGAAAGAGAATTGCATCGATGGTTAACTTAAGTTTTAGCAACTCTGTTGGCGAAAGTTAGGCTGCTATTTCAGTAACCAACACGCCAAACCGAAATTATATTATATTTCTTCATCACTTAATGATAGCCCATTTACCTCTTTAACTTTAATAGTTACCTACACTAGAGACGATACTTCCTTAACTTTGAAAGTTACCTAAACTAGAGACGATACTACTTTAACTTTGAAACTTACCTAAACTAGAGACGATATCAGCAATAATGTCATTTTCGAAGATATGCATACGATCGCGTAAACCCTCATTCGCATGAAAGGTTGCTAAAAACAGAAAAATGAGCGGGGGCATAACTGCGTCAATATGGTTTGCTTTCGGCCCATTCATTAAAATCACCGTCGTAAGCTTGTTCAGTGACAATATTTCCCTGGTGGATAAATATGATGAGGTACGGTGGAAAAGGTCATGCACAAATCTAATCACACCGGATATCGTATTTGGGTAGGTATTTGTGTCACTGCTTCCGATACGTAATCCCAAGATCAACTCTTCAGAAGATATATTTGAAAATAGATTTGAAACGAAATTTTTCTCCATCTGGATGTCAGATGTTTCATTTTCTAGTAGCATCGATATGAGAGCCAGCAGTTTCCATGATTGATTCAGATTCTGATTGATACTATTGACTGTAGGATTTGTGAAAACAATTTCTGCTATAAGTAGTTTTGAGAGCATTACATGAGTGAAATCGGAACCAACGAATGCGATGGGAATATTTTCATCAGTAGGATAGCGAATACCAGACAAAATAAAGTTTGACGCAGCGTTTGCAATTGCGATTTCAATGCCGTTTGTATTACGTAGTGATCGACGTGTAGATTTTCTTCCTGTAAAACTAGACGATCGATAATTATCGTGAATCGACAAGTGCATTTCCCCTTTCTCTCTACCATTAGAATGCGCTGTATAATAGTCTATGTTATGTAGATCGAGATTATTGGAATCTTCCAATTTAAGGCTATACCGATAGAGCTGCATGACATAGGGTAGATCTTCAAGAACTATATTCGCTTGCATGTCACCGTCAAGTCGTGTAGAGTTCAAGATCTTTGTCATGTGATGATGGAATAATTGATTGCAAAGTTTATGGGACGAATATTTTCTCGGGTTTATCGTAAGAGAGGAGGACAGAATTTTCGCTGATCCGCACATAGTACTAAGTGAGATCATAGCATCAAGACTACTCACTTGAGTGGCTGATACGTTAGAATGCATGTCTTCCGACGGTAAAGGGAATAAACAATCAAAATGATGAGGTTCTAAGAGCCTTCCAATGTTGATGTAAACCGATACGAATTCTAGCGGCATTAATGCTAGTCTTGTTCCAGAAACTATTTGAGACAGAAGCATCTTTGATAAACGTAATTCATGACGATCGCTTTGATAAGATGTGTAGACCATGTCAATGATGAAAGGAACTATGGTACCTAACGCTACTCGGAACGAGTCATAACATTTAAGACTTTTGCATAGTGAGTCTAAAGGATTGAGTGTTGGTAAAGGAATCGTATTGATGTTGTTTAAACTCATGCACCGATCTGTAGCGAGATGGTAAATGATCGATATGAATGTTGGAGGGCCCAAAATGAAATCTCCGATGTGAAAGATTTTTTGTCGACTATCAGGCGATGAAAACTTGGGAATCGACTTTACCAACCTTGACTGCTGCTGAATGGATAAAATATACCTGAATGTCGAGCAAGGTAGTGGGGCAAGCAGTAAGCAACCACCATCACATGAACGAAGTTTTAAACAATTTCGTTCGTAGGTCACTCGACCAAAAAGTAAATCCTCGCTAAAATCCAATGTATTTTTTCCTGCCCAATTCTCTTTTTTAGAGCTTGTTGTCGACATCGAGGGAACAAACCAACTAAAAGATTCACCAGAATTCATCACGAAAGTCCATGCCGTATTGAGTAATCTTGAACCAATCGATTCAAATGATCCAGCCATCCAAATCCGGGTTATAAAGTTATTCGTATCGACATGTATTGACTTGTGTACTAAGAAAGGCAGATGCTCTCTCTGAGAAGGAACTAGTTTGAGAGCGTACAACCTTTCACCGAAATCCATCAAGAGACCGATAGTTACAAACGCATCGCTTTGATCATTATTGCCGTTCATATGCTTGCCTTTAACAATATATGGAATAACGCATGTTAGAAATGCCAATGTCGAATTTCATAGAAGACGAAAACAATACAACTAAAATAAACTTACTTTCGCTCGAAAAGAGATTGAAACAAAATGATGAGCCAGCTATGAATATACTATAAAATTTTCCTCCTATTTCGCTGGATGAGGGGGAACTTCTGGAGTTAAATTTGATAGTTCCTTGAAGATGAAGCTTTGCCAAAACGAATAATCTATTTGTTGACCAACTTTTTCCATTTTTCGACGTATATGCTGATTGAATTTGAAATATTGAGAAAATTAAGCCTTCATCTTTTAGTTCACTAATAAGTATTACAGCACGGTCGTCACGATTAACGTCGACGTTGCTGCTCGACGAATCAGTGACTGGTGTCGAAAGCAAAGTTATCATCATGGGCGAAATATCTGACGGTAATGGTACACCAAGTGCGAACATTCCGTCACTCGTCATGAGTTGATGCTCATACCCTATCCTTTTGGAGGACCAACAAGCAAGGAAAGGATTGTTGTTTGCTTGCTGGTTAGAGTCATATTCAACTACAGCAATCAATAGGTCTTCGAGCGATTGTCTCTCCCACCATGTCATGCAAATGACAGATATAGCCCTCTCTTCTTGCGAATTCCCAAAGCATCTCCATTTCATTCTATTATTTCTTTGTACCAGCGCCTCATGAGCGTTTGGGCCTATACCATAATCTCTTGACACTGTCTTTATTAAACTATTTTCGTCAGCGTGGCTTATTGCTTTCCCTCTTCTAGCAATATAAGATTGATTTGGTATCTCAAGAACAGAGAAACCATGATCACATGCAACGGCTATAGAGCGCCCCTTTGAGCGCCCAATCGTTGATAGTTTGATAGAACCGCAGTTTGAAATCACATAATTCGGAACAGTAACTTCGGACCATTTTACTGAAAAATCTCTCGAATATAATGGCTGTGGATTATTCATCAGAATCTTGTTGTTAATTCAAAGGAATACCGATTATCAAAAGGAAGCATACTTACCATATTACATTCTGGAAACGAAATGGATCCTGATGAGGTCATCAAGGGTGAAGCGATATCTAATCTGACAATAGGAAAGGAAGATCTAGAATCTGTTGACATCGCTATTGAATAATCATAGCGGACCTTCCGAATCTTTCTCCCCTGCGAATATATATGAACAAGAGGTCCATGCTGCAAAAAATTTAATTGAGAGAAACTTAAGATTGAGTATCCATATCCAAAAGTAGAATCATCTATCCGTTCATGCACCAATATAGGCTGATCGCACAACAGCGTGAAGCCATAAGCATTACTTTTAAAATCCCAGATGGAGGAAAAGCGAAGCATATTCCTTGAACTTGTTTGTGCTGTTCCAGCTTGAATTGCACTATCTATAACGATACATTTGGTTCGAGAATCACAAGCAATTTGTATACCTGAAAAATATATTGAAGCGGCTGCCTTATATATTCCATCCCCTTTTGCTTCATTCACATGCGAAAAATTAAGGAACGATAGGAATGTATCATGATGAGCTTCACGCAACTCTTGCTCAGTCATACTTAATTCTGACAAAAGCCTTGATGTACTAGACTGATCACGTAAGTACCATATCTCTGCAATGATCGAATCTCTTTTACGTAAGGAATCATCGTTTGGTTGTACTGGTCGAATGAGGAATGCTATTAAATCATCAACCACAAATGTGCATCGATAATACAAACGAAACGATGATGTTTCCTTCTTCAACCTATAAAAGGTAAACGGTAGAGGTGAAATTCTTAACACGATACCTCTTCGTTTATGTAGAATAAACTCAGAAGACTGAATATTTGAAACTAAACAGGGGTCATCATCATTGTCACCAATAGCACCATCCAAGTCCCAGTCTTGTATCTGAATCGATTGATGCAATGACACATTATTGTCTCTAAGAGAAATATTATCCTTCTGTTGTTGTTCTTCTTGTTGTAAGATAATAGAGGATCTTGTACGATGATACCATGTCGAAAAACAAATGGCTATCCCATCACGACGAATAATAACTAGCTTTCCACGGTTTTTCGATTCTGATACTATAGTTTCAAACTCTGGATGAATGTATTGATTATGTGTCATAAATATAATTCCATGATCTGAATTATTCCATGATACCGATGTTTTGGAAGAATCAGCCTCAAGATGATTTGTAGTCGGTGTCAATGAATCATACAACAAATCGTGTGTATTTGAGTTTAGGGTATAATCATCGTCATGATCTCGTTTCAACATGCTTGGTTGTAACCAAATGTGAAGTAATCGTGCTTTTTTATATCCAATCGCTAGTATGGAACCATCTGTACAACCTGCAAGAAGAATAGATGATTTAAAATTTTTATGCGTCTCTGAATTGGTCCCCTTGTTGTTGTTAGTTGAAGAAAGTGTAGGAGTTGTCATATTACATATACAAGTAACTTGATGAATCTTTGATGCAGCATAATCTAAAGTATCTGAAGGAGACGATCCTATTCGAACAACACGAGGACTCGAAAGAGATGGAACTTCAGATTGATCTTCCATGGTTGTAAAAGTAGATACTGTCTTTGGTAAGGATTGAGTTACATAAGTAGGCAGTGGAATGTTCGTCTTTGAAAGCCCATGACAAGGTGATGGTGCACGTGGTCCTCCAGAAATGGCTTTATGTACAGAGAAGATAACAATAGACGATAATGAAGGTGTAGGAAATGTACATGTGGTGGCTTTCTCGAGATTTGTGTATAGAGGTTGTGTAGAATCGTTCGCCTGTATTCGAATAGGATGAGGAACAAGACATGAAATATATGTCCCCCCGGACGAGAATACGACAGAGGGTATAACATCTGACCACGTATATGTATATTTTCGCGATATGAGCTCTGTAGGATCGAAGTTTGAATCACAATACTCAAAAGTTTCATTGAATGCTGATATCGGGATTCGACATGTAGCGAATTGCTGGTTGTGTGAACTAAAGGCTCGTCCAAGAACCGAGCAGCGTAGATGCATTTCCACGAATGTCGTCGTAGTTGCTGTGACTGATACAGAGTGTGTTAGTTGTTGTCCTTCATCACCCAAGGAGGAAGAAGCTTTGTCATGAAAGGGAGTAGTTGTAAAGCTAATGATGTAATAATAGTAGAGTGTAATTGTGGCCTCGAAAACGTGATCATAGTCTGTACCGATTGCAGTTAAGAAGTCTCCTGTTGGAGTTGATATTGAATATCGTTGTTGTTCTTGGATAGATTTTGTTCTATGGGATACCATATCCTTGTAGGGACTTTCATCATTATCGCCATCATTTTGAAATGGAGCTTCATTAATGCTACCAAAAGAATGACGAGATTTCGAAACGGGTATTGGACAGCAAGACGAATCCTTGGCCTTGGTAACAATGGGAAATCCTACTCCACTCATTCTTGCACCTTAGTGATTGGATGCTAGTTATCAAAGAGCTATCAGCGACAAATAATTTTGCAAATGATCAGTTTCTGTTGACCACCGACAACACAATTCAAGATCAGTGTTGCAAGCCTAGTGTACGTACAGTACAGTACCGTTAGCCTACAATGGATTTATAGCACGATCGAGGTGACCGTAGTTCAAATGAGTACATAATGAGTCACACTCACGCACCATCGCAGGCAGGCCAACAAAGGTCGTCATAATGAAGCGAGTGTCAATCTGTCATCTATCATATGTTCATCTATCGTATTGGACAGATAAATAAATGTACTCATCTCGACTCATTTAATTCTAGCCCCTTTCTCAAAAGATGATTGCTCGTATCCTAGTGGTTGCACTATTCTTCTTTACGAAGTCTTCTGAAGCTTTCATAATTGTGAAATCCTCAACATCTCACACTCATCGTTTTTTTCATCAACTATCTGCTCAAAATGATAACAGTGTCATCGATGAGACTCGTCGTAGATCATTGTGGAAATGTATACCCATCTTAGCTGCAACTTTAAGCTTTACACCAAATTATGCCATGGCTCGCATAGAGGTTATCAATCGTCCAGATCTTTTACCCAATGAGCCTAACCTCAATGTCATTCAAACAGAGAAATTTTTAACTTCAGGTCAAGTCAAAAGAATGAATGATATGTTGATCAACTTGGAAAGAGATACGGGATTTAGGCTAAGAGTTTTGTGTCAAAGTTATCCGAATACACCAGGTTTAGGTATGCATGAGTTTCATTGTTGTCTTGTTTTCATGTTGCCCATGAATCAATAACGAAGTATATTATTACTTGTGTTTATTCTACATAGCCATACGAGATTATTGGGATTTAGGAAAAGAGGTATAAAGTCTTTACTATTTTTTGATGTTCTTCATCAACTCTTAGAATGAACACCGCCTAATCATTAACACCTTCTGTCTTAGGGTCAAAAAGATGATAAATATATTGTACTTGTCGTCGACCAATTTGGTGGTAGAAGCAATATTCTCAACTTCAATGTTGGTGATGGTGTAAAATTCGCTTTGCCTAACGTCTTTTGGAGTCGTCTACAGGGAAAATATGGATCGGTAAATGAAGTTTATTTTTGCATATTCAAATTTCGCTTATCACTTTTTAACCATCATGTGGATTAAAATTGTACCCATGTCCATATTTTCTCACCTTAAGACATTTTATGTAAAAGAAAATGGAATCGACCTCTCCATTATCAATGCGGTTGAAGCTATCGTACAATGTCTACGTTCGGACGAAAAGTATTGCGTAAATGTACCGGATCAGGGTGTAAGTATGAAAACGCTGGGAATGTAGATATATAGGTGATTAAGATAAGCTCCATCGACTTCTAATATATCACAGTAAGAACAAGGAAAATACATTCGTTATTAAAAATCGATAGCAGAAATCGACATCCTTCAATTCTTTCATCGATAATGAAAACAAGTAAAGAAGGTAGAAATAGATTAAAATTCGATGATTCTTGGATTTATTTCCTTAATCTACGAGATTCCCATTTCGTACGTCACTACATTGTGGCAAAAAGCATTGTCACTTAGTCGACTGCAATCATCCTTGGGATAGCTTTATCCTGGTATATAACAATATCCGATTTCACTTGGCTGCCTTAATAAATATAAATTGAAACTGTGGTATCGACCTCACATCATCTGGATAGCAAGAGTCACGATAACACACACGACATAATCATCAGTTACCTTTTTACCGTCAGTGCATATCTTTGCTTAGTGCTAGTGCAGCATCGATGTCAACCTTTTTTTCTGTCGTTTAGTTCCTTTCGGTATAGCTATTCAAGGTCGATTGAACGATAAAGTAGAAATCATATTCTATGTACTAAAAGGTCACCAGCCGAGTTTTTATGTCCTCTCCTCATCTAGTCTAGGAGAGTGGACAATACAAAGAGATAAAAAGGCATTGTCGATGTTGATATACGAAAGATACTGAGAACTGGATACTAGTCTATTGTGTTCAATAAGTATATATAGTTGTTACGCAAACGAAACATCGGTGAGGTTATAACAACACGGCGATAATAATACGCCAAGATCAACTTGAGGTATGACCATCAATAATATCATATTTACGGATTGTTTTCTGTTCAATTATATAATAGGAGGTATCTGTAGGTGAGCTTCATTTCAGCATTCTTTTGAAAGACCATACAAAATTACCATAATATACAATGATAAA
>Ga0169931_10007428_pt1 | contig 16242 bp, 10 predicted proteins | sample Kivu_15m_20L_FD_129675 | JGI IMG/M metagenome (GOLD analysis project Ga0169931, IMG submission 129675) | Freshwater microbial communities from Lake Kivu, Western Province, Rwanda to study Microbial Dark Matter (Phase II) - Kivu_15m_20L... | ecosystem: Environmental > Aquatic > Freshwater > Lake...
ACACACACACACACACACACACACACACACACACACACATACACACACACACATACACACACACACATACACACACACACACACATACACATACACACACCCGCACGCGAGATTACTACAAAGTTGATTTCAGTAGACAAAGCGTCTTGTAAACTGATTAAACTAAATCGACTGGTGCCCCTCCAGCCGGGTAGAATTTTTCTTCTTCTAAACATAAATTTTTAAATTAAAATTTTATAAAATTAAAAGATTTAATTATCACTATTACATATTTAATTACACAAATTAAAACTAGTAAACACGCAAATAAATCAAGAGCCTACGGTGTGACCTATTTTAGGTCACAACCATAATGGCCCCTCAAATGAGTACTAAAGAAACGCTTTTAGAACTCACAACGAGTAAGATAAGTGGGCACTTATCTTAAATAAGAAAAAGTATAAAAAAGTAGAGGTGTTATTTAATATAGTTAAGGCTGCTTTAGCAATATTAATTATCAAAAATAAAAAAAGTAATCAACAAGGTTACAATACTTAAATTAAGTAAGAGATTGAAAAATTCTAATAATTATGCCTAGGCTTACAGAAAGTTTGAGTCTGGCTTATATTTCATTATAAACTGAATATAAATACGAATAAATAAATTTAATATAATTAAAGTAGTATATAAGCTTAGTTATTAAAATAAATAGAACTAGTCAAGTAGTTTAGAACTAGCTAAAATCGTGCCAGCCGCTGCGGTTAAACGAAGAGTTCAAGTGAAATTTAAGAAAATGTATAGCAAGCTAAGTTATAGAAGAATGTAAACGATATTGGTTTGATCAGAGGTAAAATTCAATCAAATATAACAGTTTTAAGGTTCTATAAAAGCAAACCTAAAAAAACTAAAGCAGAAACCAGGATTAGAGACCCTGCTATTTTAGTCAAAAATATTCAGGGTAGTAAAAGGAGTGCTTCAAACCCAAAGACTTTGGCGGTATTTCATCACAACAGAGGAGCTTGTCCCATAATCGATAATCCCCGTTTAATCTTACTCAGCCTAGTATTCAGCCTGTATACCACCGTTGTCAGGTTACTTTATAAGAATGTTACCAATAGCTAATATAAACTTAGAAAATTCAGGTCACAGTGCAGCTTATGACTGAGAGGAGATGAGCTACAATTAAACCTATTAAAACGAATTAATGGTGAAACCCATTAGGAAGGCGGATTTGTAAGTAAGTAAGTCTAAGAAAGAGATACTGAAGGTTGCAATGAAATATGCACATATCGCCCGTCACTCTCCTTACTAAAAGGAGATAAGTCGTAACACAGTAGGTGTACCGGAAGGTGCACCTAGAATGAGCGAAATAGAGCTTGACTAGCCAAGCAGTTCGCTTACATCGAACAGATATTTGTGCAACCCAAATTATTTCGAAACTATTCATTGGGAAATTAAAGTTAAAAGAAAGATCTTTAAAAACATATGGACTAAGTATTAAATAAAGAAAAGAGAAACACACCGATAGAGCAAAGTACTGCAAAGGAAATAAAGAAAATTGAAATAAAGAAGGCAAACAGCCGTACCTTGTGTATCAGGGTTAAGCAAAATAAATTCTTAATAAGAAATATCCCGAAAAGTAGTGAACTACAGAATTAACATAGTGAGTGTGGCAACACTCTTTTAAATAGCTCTGTAGAAGTGAAAGGCTATACGAACTACTATATCTGGTTACTCAAGAAATGAATTCAATTCAACTTTCTAAAATTTTGGAAAAAATAATTCTTTTTTAAATTATTAGTAAAGTAAGTGAGAGAGGGACGAGCTTATCTCACAAAGCAAACCCGTATGAAAGCGATAGACTAACTGTAAGCAAAACAAGACCTAATAATAGTCAAATTTAAAGTATATGTTATAATCCATGCTTAAAAAAATAAAATTCCCTAAAGCTTCATATAATGTATTGAGTTTCAGTATTTAACAAATAAGTACTAGCAAATATGCTTAAATTAGTAGAAAATTAATAATTCAAAACACCCAATAAAATAAGCAAAAAGATATTCATAATTGAAAGATATATTAAAGGAACTCGGCAAACTATTTATCCGCCTGTTTACCAAAAACATCGCCTATTAAGATAATAGGTAACGCCTGCTCAATGCAATAGTCAATAGCCGCGGTATTCTGACCGTGCAAAGGTAGCATAATCATTAGTCTCCTAATTAGAGGCTGGAATGAACGGCGAAACGAGATAAAAGCTGTCTCTAACATATTAATCGAAATTCATTTTTAAGTGAAAAAGCTTAAATAAATCTAAAGGACGATCAGACCCTATAGAGCTTAAATATTCAATTAGACAAGTATAATAAGTAATATCTTAACTAATTGAACATTTTTGTTGGGGCGACAAAGAGACAAAATTAACACTCTTTTTTTAAAAATATACATAGATAAAGCATTGATCCTTAAATAAAGATACAAGTCTAAGTTACCTTAGGGATAACAGCGTAATCTTTTTGGAGAGTTCAAATCGATAAAAAGGGTTGCGACCTCGATGTTGGATTAGAAAATCAGTAAGGTGCAGCAGTCTTACTAGAGAGTCTGTTCGACTCTTAATATTCTACATGATCTGAGTTCAAACCGGCGCAAGCCAGGTTGGTTTCTATCCTTAGAACAAAATATACTTATCTAGTACGAAAGGATTGACAAGTAAAAGAACCTTTAAATTAAAGAACATCAATAATTACTAGTAAAGATTTAATTAACTAGGCAGAGGAGTGCTTTGCATTTAGAATGCAAAAACGTGAGTGATAGTCTCACAGTTAGTAAAAACAAATTAAAACATTTGCATGCATTTTAGTTTGACTAAAAAGCAGCCTTCCCCCCCCCATGGATAAATCCTTTCTTCCCTAACGGGAAGAAAAAAAAAGGGGGGGGGGAAGTGCCTCCCCCCTCTTTACACAACTGCTGTTATAGTATAATACTTTATTACATTACATTTTCATTGTAAAGATAAGGGTAACCTTTAACGGTAGCTATATGTTGATGTATAACGCATATAGAATTTTGATTTCTAAAGACATGGTGTGATCCCATTACATATAGCCAGCTTAAGTAGCTTAATTTAAAGCATAGCACTGAAGATGCTAGGATAGCAAGCCTGCTCTTGAGCAATATAATGTTAAATCTAGTCCTAACAATTCTAACACTTGTTTTTGTTTTAGTCGCAGTTGCTTTTTTTACTTTATTTGAACGTAAACTGTTGGGGTACATTCAATTACGAAAAGGGCCTAATAAGATAGGCTTCATGGGGCTCTTGCAGCCTTTCGCAGATGCGATTAAGTTGTTTTCCAAAGAACATACTTCCCCTGTGTCTGTAAACTATCTCCCATTTCTTCTGGCTCCTATTTTTAGATTCTTTCTTGCTCTATTAGTATGGAGCTGCATCCCTTCATTATACGGGTCCACTCCTTTTAAGATAAGAGTGTTGTTTTTTCTGGTATGCACAGGACTAGGGGTCTACGGCCTTTTAACAGCAGGATGAAGCTCTAATTCTAAGTACGCCCTGCTGGGGGGGCTACGAGGGGCAGCTCAGACAATCTCTTATGAAGTAAGACTAGCTTTAACTTTGCTTTCACCTATTTTAGTAGCCCAGAGCTATGACTGGACATCTCTTACTGCTTCTCAACAAGACTGCTACTTTATTTTAGTTTTTCCTTTACTTAGTTTAATTTGATTTGCCTCGTGTTTAGCAGAGACAAACCGCACCCCTTTCGATTTTGCCGAAGGAGAATCAGAATTAGTCTCAGGGTACAATACAGAGTATGCAAGGGGAGGATTCGCATTAATTATGCTTGCAGAATACACTAGAATTCTTTTTATATCCATATTATTTTCTATTTTATACCTGGGGGGAGGAGTCAACTTTTGAGGGATTATTTGATTTACAGCTACAGCATTTTTATTTGTATGAGTTCGAGGCACTTTACCTCGGTTGCGTTATGATAAATTAATAAATCTTGCATGAAAAGTTTACCTTCCTGTCTCTTTAATCTACTTAATTTTAGCAGCATCTTTAATCGTACTTTAAAAAGGTAGATGATTAAGAGATTTGAACTCTTATTCCTTGTTTTCAAAACAAGTGCCTTCCTTGGACTAAATCATCAATCAAGTAAAGAATCCCACATTCTTAAAAACAAAGGAGCAAGTAAGAAGTACGCAAAATAAATTACAGTAAAAGACTGCCCAACAAAAATATAAGGGTCTTCTACTGGCTTAGCCCCAATTCACGTTAGAATAAAGACAGTGCCAATAAATATTCAGAATAAGAATTTATTTAATGGGTAAAATGCTAATCCCCGAAAATTTCTTTTATGCCAAAAGGGTAAAATAGCTAAAATTACAATTGACATAAGTAAAGCAACAACTCCTCCTAATTTATTAGGAATAGAACGTAAAATAGCGTAGGCAAAAAGAAAATACCACTCAGGTTGAATATGTACAGGAGTGACTAAAGGGTTCGCAGGCGTAAAATTATCAGGGTCCCCTAATAAATAAGGGTCTACCAGCGAAATCATAATTAGGGATATTAAAACAATTAAAAATCCGAATAAATCCTTAATAGTAAAATAAGGATGAAAAGGAAGCTTGTCAACGTCACTCTCTAACCCTAAAGGGTTGCCTGAACCTGTTTGATGTAAGAATAGTAAGTGAATTAAAACAACAGCAGCTAAGATAAAAGGAATCAAAAAATGGAAAGTAAAAAATCGGTTAAGAGTGGCGTTATCAACTGCAAACCCTCCTCAAATTCACTGAACAACCATATCACCCACATAGGGGACGGCAGAGACTAAATTGGTAATTACCGTAGCCCCCCAAAAAGATATCTGACCTCAAGGAAGAACGTATCCTATAAAGGCAGCCCCTATGGTCAAGAATAAAAGCAGGATCCCAGAAAATCAAACAAATATAAAGATGTAGGACCCATAATATAACCCCCGCCCAATATGTAAATAAATACAAATGAAAAAAAAAGACGCGCCATTAGCATGAATAGACCGCAAAAGTCACCCATAGTTAACATCACGTATGATGTGGACTACACTTGAAAAGGCTATGCTAATTTCAGGTGTGTAATGCATAGCCAAGAAGAGCCCGGTAAGAATCTGAGTTCCTAAACATAAGCCTAGTAATGACCCAAAATTTCATCAAGCAGAAATATTAGACGGGGCAGGTAAATCAACAACTGCCCCAGAAGCAATCTTTAATAAAGGGTGCGTAGACCGCAATGTTAACATTATTTTACACTCCGCAAAGGATACGAGTTTTTTTTAGTGTTAAAAACCACTACCAGTAAAGTAATTAAAAGGTAGAGAATAATAAACAAAGTTAGCCGGTACAACTCACTGCCGTATAATCTTTTTAAAAGGTATTCGAAAGATACGACATCAGAAGGGACCCCTGACTCGGTCTTAAAGTTAAAACCTAAAACCAGAGCAATACTTAACGTAAGCAATGAGATTCTTGCTCATCTACTCTGGAACCTTTCATTAGATGCAAGTAAAGAGACGTACACGAATAATACTAGTAGGCCCCCTGATAAAATGAGTATAAGAGTGTAAGACATTCAAAATCTTATCCCTCCCGCCCCAACAATAACAGCAATAAGAAAGGTAGATACTAGCAAATTCAAGCCTATAGCTAAAGGATGAGAAAGTAACGGAAAAGTAAGCACTATAAAAGATAAAAGTATAAGAAAAGGATATTGAATTAAGATCACAGAAGGTAGTTTACAGTAAAATATGAACTTTGGAAGTTTAAGATGTGGAATCCACCCCTCTGATGCCTAAAGACCTAAAGTCACTAATGATTTACAAGACCACCGTTCTAAATTAAACTATTTAGGCAATATGTTTTACAATTTTCTTACACAAATAGATCCCATTTGGTGAGTAATTATTCAAGGAGTCATTCTATTTTTATTTGCCTTCGTTTCAAAACGAAAACACCTTTTAACAACATTGCTAAGCTTAGAAGGCTTGATACTTATAATTTTCATGGCAATTTGCCATACAAGCACGACCGTAAACCTTTATTCATTTATACTAATTTTTTTAAGGTTGGTAGCATGTGAAGGAGCTTTAGCCCTATCTTTACTTGTCTTAATCGTACGAAATTATAGAAACGATTATTTTAAATCTATAAATTCATTGATATGCTAAAGTTACTTATCATCTCTGCAACATTAGTCTTTGTGAAAGATTCATGAGTTCTTTCCTCTATTGGACTAGTTCTCATTACGATTACTTGAATTTTAGAGAGAAGATTTAATTTAGGTCTTATTAATATGATTTTAGTTGATAACTTAAGGTTTTGATTGATTCTTTTAAGAATTTGACTCTCCTTGCTAATAATTAATAGTAGATACTACATCAAATTTAACAAAAATAAAGCACAAGTATTTATTTTATTAATTCTTATCATAAATAGCCTTTTAATTTTTTCTTTTAGGTCTTCAAACCTTTTAATATTTTATATTATATTTGAGGCCACACTTATCCCAATTTTTATGCTAGTTTTCGGCTGAGGATACCAGCCAGAACGAGTCACAGCCTCTCTGTATCTATTATTCTATACTCTTTTTGCGTCACTCCCGTTACTTATTTCTTTGATTTACTTAGAACAGAAGTTTTTTACATTAGAAGTGTCAGTAATGCCAATACTAACCCAAAAAACAATAAGCTTATTGTTTTTTGGGTTAGTATTGGCATTTTTAGTTAAGATACCAGTTTATTTTGGGCATCTATGACTCCCGAAAGCTCATGTAGAAGCGCCTATGGCAGGTTCAATAATTTTAGCAGGGGTACTTTTAAAACTAGGAGGGTACGGGCTTTTACGAGTTCTTCCCATGACAATCTATGAAAGACAAAAATTTTCCTCTTGGTTTATCAATGTAGGAGTTTTTGGGGCGCTATGCGCGTCATTTATTTGTGTTCGTCAAACAGACTTGAAGTCACTAATTGCTTACTCCTCCGTAGCTCATATAGGCTTAGTTATTGTGGGACTTTTTTTAAATACAATAACAAGATGATACGGATGCTTAATTATTATAATGGCTCACGGTCTTTGCTCTTCAGGCCTATTTTGTTTAGTAGGAATAGTTTACTACCGGCTTAGGAGTCGAAGAATAATTTTAATTCGAGGCTGCATTACAACCATACCTCTAATAACTATGTGGTGATTTTTATTTGGGGCAGCTAACATGGCTGCTCCTCCTACCCCTAACCTTGCTGGGGAAATTCTAATTTTTATAAGATGTATAGCAAGAAATATGCTGACTGTACTAATAGTAGGTGTAACATCCTTTCTTGCAGCGGGTTATAACCTTTATTTATTCTCAAGAACACAGCATGGTAATAAACCAAGAGAAATAAACAGGGGGTCCGAAACAAGACTTCGAGAACACTTAGTTATGTATCTCCATGGCACTCCTTTACTTTTAGCACTTGTTCTTCTAATAAACTTTTACTATCAATGTAGTTTAAAACAAAACTTAGATTTGTGGTGTCTAAAATACTCAAAGAGTCATTGATCGTGACCAAATTTCTATATAATAATATCAGTTTTACCTTAATTAACCTTAGTGCTGTTTGCTTTATTATAAGACTTTACACTGGTAGTAACCAGACTTCGAGTTTCATTGAATGGAGCCTAGGAGGAAGAGAAAATAATTTGACAGCTACTTTTTTATTCGATCATACTTCTTTCATATTTCTTAGGGTAGTCTTGTTTATTTCGTCTAATGTGGTTTTTTATAGAAAGAGATATATAAACGAAGATTTTAACGCTGACCGTTTCATTTTACTTGTATTTGCTTTTGTTATTTCAATGGTGATTATAATTATTAGACCAAACATTGTTAGAATTTTGCTTGGATGAGACGGATTAGGGCTTGTTTCTTACTGTTTGGTTATTTACTACCCAACTAAAAAATCTAACAGAGCCGGTATAATTACGGTAATAAGAAATCGAGTTGGGGATATTTGCATTCTTCTTAGAATTGCTTGATTTAGGGTGATTGGGGATTTTAACTTCTTAGCCTGAAGCTTCTGATCAGAGCCAATGCAAAGCAACCTGATTATTTATTTAATCACCTTTGCTGCAATAACGAAAAGAGCTCAAATTCCTTTCTCGGCATGGCTTCCTGCCGCCATAGCAGCGCCCACCCCCGTTTCGGCACTTGTTCACTCCTCTACCCTAGTTACTGCAGGGGTTTACTTACTGATTCGATTCTCAGACACACTAGAAGCCGGCCCTAAGAATTTTATTTTGATCGCATCAACAATCACTATATTTATGTCTGGGCTAGTGGCAAATTTTGAGTATGACTTAAAAAAGATTATTGCTTTATCAACTCTAAGCCAACTAGGGATAATAATGTTTGCTATTGCTATTGGGATATACGAATTGGCATTTTTTCACCTAGTCATTCATGCTTTATTTAAAGCTTTACTTTTTTTGTGTGCCGGGACGGCCATCCATAGAATTGGGGGGTCTCAAGACATTCGAGTTTATGGAGGGATGAGTAAACACTTTCCTGTTATTGGGGTATGCTTAAATTATGCTAATTTATCTTTATGCGGCATACCTTTTCTTGCCGGGTTTTACTCGAAAGATCTCATTATTGAAATAGCTGCCCAAAGAACCATAAATCAGTTTATTTTAGTGATAATGTTTATTTCTGTCGGACTAACCGTAAGCTATAGGGTCCGTCTCACAGCTTATACATTAGCCGACTTCCCAAACGGGGGTGCTTACCGATATATTTGTGATCAGGATAAGATTATAATAGTACCAGTAATGAATCTTACAGTATTTTCTCTGGTTTCAGGGGCTAGGCTTAGATGAGCTAACTTTGTTAGACCTTACTCAATTAATTTACCACTTAGCTTAAAAATGATAACGTTAGCTATGATTTTACTAGGTGGGTTGCTAAGGTACACTTTTTCTATAAGCAGGCTAGTTAAAAAAGTATCTTTGATCCAAACCCTAAACTTTTTAGGTAATTTATGATTTTTGCCTTACAACTCAGGCCAAGTTATATCATTTTATTTACTTAAATTAGGGAAGGCAACCCTTAAATACAGGGATCAAGCATGAATCGAAGAAGTTTCTATGCACAGTTTAAAGGCGAGGTCTATTAGAGTCAATTCAACTTTTAACTGAACCCAACAGAATGAGTTAAAACTGCATCTACTTTTGTTTTTAGTATGAGTCATGTTGATCACACTTATATTGATTTAACTTCATCAGCCCAATAACTTTTAATTATAAGTCAGATTAGAGAATGAAGCATAGACTAGGTAGAGTCCTACATTATTTACCCTATCAAGATAACCCTTTTAAATCAGGCACTAGTCTAAAGTAAGGGCAAGAGCCAAATTTTAGGTCGAAACTAAATGTAAGTTTTACTTCATACTTTGAGGAAAGCCCGAGAGGCACCTTTTGAATGCAAATCAAATATTATAGTTAACTATAACCCCTTTATTATTTCCCCTAAGAAGCTCACTCTAACGCGCCCTGGTTCCATTCATGGAATAAACCTAAAAGAAGAATCAATAAAAATAGTCTCATGGTAAAAAACCAATAGAATCTTCTAACCAAAGGAAAAGCTAAAACTGAAGGAAGCAAAACAGCAATTTCGACATCAAAAATAAGGAAAATGACCGTTACCAAAAAGAATCGAAGTGAAAAAGGAAGACGAAGGTCAGAATTTGGATCGAATCCACACTCAAAAGGAGAAGATTTTTCTCGACCCAACTTTACTTTTTTACCAAAAAGAATCGATAAAAAAAAGACTAAACTACAAATTAAAGCTAAGATAACAATAAACACACCAAAGTAAACCACTACCTTTTCCATACCATGGGCCCTCTGATTGGAAGTCAGACATACTTGTTATACTAAAAAGGTAATTACCCCATCAATAAATGGAGATATATAAAAACAGCCAAACAACATCTACAAAATGTCAATACCACGCAGCCGCCTCAAACCCAAAATGATGAGCTTTGGTAAAATGAAGAAACAGATGACGGAAAAAACAAACTAGAAGAAAAAGAGTCCCAATGATTACGTGCAAACCGTGAAACCCCGTTGCAACGAAAAAAGTAGCCCCATAGACGGAGTCTGCAATTGTAAAAGAAGCTTCCACATATTCTAACGCCTGTAAAGCAGTGAAATAGAGTCCGAGCAAAATAGTGAATAAAAGCCCTTGCTTAGTTTGACTGAAATTACCTTCTAAAAGAGCATGATGAGCCCAAGTAACAGTAACACCAGAAGCCAAAAGAATAGCGGTATTAAGTAAAGGAATTTGAAATGGATTAAAAGGTAAGACACCCGCTGGAGGTCACACAGCCCCAATTTCAACAGCAGGGGCTAATCTTCTGTGAAAGAAAGCCCAAAAGAAAGAAAAAAAAAATAAAACCTCAGAAGTAATAAATAAAATTATACCCCAACGAAGGCCAAGCACAACTACGTGGGTATGAAGTCCTTGAAAGGTGCCCTCACGGACTACATCTCGCCATCATTGCCCCATAATTATAATGGTACTAATTATTCCTAATAAAAAAAGCCTTATATCAAAGGTATGAAATCACTTAGCCACTCCGGTAACGGTAGCTAACACGCTGAACGCCCTTAAGATGGGTCAAGGTCTTTTATCTACTAAATGAAAAGGATGATTAGAGTGAGCTGACATTACTGCACCTCCCTAGAATAAAGAGTAGCTAATACAGCAAAAACATAAGACTGAATTACCGCGACAGCAGACTCCAAAACTAATAAAAGAATTTGAATTAAAATCAAAATAGCTAAAAACCTGGACCTTATTCTAGGCCCTTGATTACCCAATAAAACAAGAAGAAGATGTCCTGCAATTATGTTTGCAGCTAGCCGTACAGCTAAAGTCCCTGGACGGATTAAGTTACTGATTGTTTCAATTAAAACCATAAATGGTATTAAAACCGAAGGAGTGCCTAGAGGGACACAATGAGCCAGTATATGCTTGGTATGATTGATTCATCCAAAAAATATGAACCCCAGTCATAAAGGCAATGCCAGTACTAAAGTTATAGATAGATGACTTGAAGCAGTAAATACATAGGGTAATAGACCTAAAAGATTGTTGAATATAATAAATAAGAAAAGCCTAATAAAAAGAAATGAGTGACCAATTTTAAAATCGCTTCCTAATAGAACCTTAAATTCACGATGTAAAGTTAAAGTAATGTTGTTAATTATCACTGAATAACGGTTAGGTAGAGCTCAAAAAGAATAAGGAAGAAAAAGAAGACCTAGCCCAATTCTCAACCAGTTTAGAGGGGCTCCAATAGAAGTTGAAGGATCAAAAATAGAAAATAGATTAGTTATCATTGTCAAGGAAAGAAAGGATTAGCAAAAGTAAGAGACTTACTAGATTTAGTAGGTTGCGGCGCTATAATAAAATACACCACAACTATAAAGAGAATAAACCCGCCTAAAAAAAAGAAGAACAACAAAGATCACTGGGAAGGCCACATTTGAGGCATTAAAAGTTACTATATATAGCAACTTTAGCTTGACAAGCTAATGTTATTTATTTAACTAAACTTTTCACTATGGATAGACGCTACCCCACCATCACAAACTTAAAAGGCTTGGGCTTACTTTAAGCTTCATAGTGAGTAATTATTAACTCATTTCAAGAAATCTGCAGGACTAATAGATTCAACCCTAATAGGCATGAAGCTATGATTAGCCCCACAAATTTCAGAACATTGACCATAGAAAACACCAGGTCGATTAAATAAAAGATTAAGTTGGTTCAAACGCCCAGGTACGGCATCTGCTTTAACCCCTAAAGCAGGTACTGTTCAAGAATGTAAAACGTCTGCAGCAGTAACTAATAAGCGGACCTGAGTAAAATAAGGTAAAATAATTCGATTATCCACTTCTAAGAGACGGAACTGCCCATCCTCAAGACTATTTTCGGGGGTTATATAAGAATCAAACTCGATATTGCCAAAATCAGAATACTCATACCTTCAGTACCACTGGTGACCAATGGCTTTTAAGGTTAAAGCTGGCTCTGTAACTTCATCAATAAGATAGAGTAAACGAAGAGACGGTAATGCAATTGCAACTAAAATTACTGCTGGAAATACTGTTCAGATAATTTCAATTATTTGGCCATCCAACAAGTAACGATTAGTAAAATGATTAAGACCTAAAGAAATCATAAAATAACTTACTAGGGTTGTAATAAGAATCAAAACTATTATAGCATGATCATGAAAAAAAATTAGTTGTTCTATTAAAGGAGAAGCTCTACTCTGAAACCCAAGCTGTGCCCATGTTGACATTTTTAAAATTCTAAAGAAGAGACTGCCTCTTATATCTAGAGCTTAAATCTAGCGCACTTTTCTGCCACATTAGATATTAACGAGTAACATAAACTAATTCACTATATCTATGCTCGGCAGGAGGACAGGGATGCTGCCACTCTAGAGAGGTAGATAAATGAGTAGTAAAAAGAACCGGACGATACGACACGAATGCTTCTCAGACAATAACAATAAAACCTAAAGTAGCAACAAAAGAAACCATAGAGCCGATAGATGAGACAACATTCCAGGTTATTAAAGCGTCAGGGTAGTCAGCGTATCGACGAGGCATGCCAGCCAACCCCAAAAAGTGCTGAGGGAAAAATGTTAAATTTACCCCAAAGAATATTAAAGAAAAATGAACCTTTAACCAAGAGGAATTAAAAGTAAGACCTGTAAATAGGGGAAATCAATGAATTAAACCTGCGAAAATGGCAAATACCGCCCCCATAGAAAGAACGTAATGAAAATGAGCAACAACGTAATAAGTATCATGAAGAACAATGTCAAGTCTAGAATTAGAAAGGACAACCCCTGTTAACCCCCCTACAGTAAAAAGAAACACAAACCCGGCAGCTCATATAAGGGAAGGAGTATAAGATAATTGGACACCATGAAGAGTGCCTAACCACCTAAAAATCTTAATACCCGTAGGAACGGCAATAATTATAGTAGCAGCAGTAAAGTAAGCTCGAGTGTCTACGTCCATACCAACTGTAAACATGTGATGAGCCCAAACAACAAACCCTAAAATACCAATGGCTAGCATAGCATAGATTATGCCTAAGGTGCCAAAAGCTTCTTTTTTACCCCTTTCATGACTAATAATATGAGAAATTATACCAAAGCCAGGTAGAATTAAAATATAAACTTCGGGATGACCAAAGAACCAGAAAAGATGCTGGTATAAAATAGGGTCTCCCCCCCCAGCTGGATCAAAAAAGGATGTGTTTAGATTACGGTCAGTTAATAGCATGGTAATTGCCCCTGCTAAAACAGGTAGCCTTAATAACAGTAGTAGAGCAGTAATGCCCACAGATCAAACAAATAATGGAACTCGGTCTAGGCTAAGCCCCTTAGTACGTATGTTTATAACAGTAGAAATAAAATTAACTGCCCCTAAAATAGATGAAATACCAGCTAAGTGAAGAGAAAAAATACTTAAATCGACTGAAGCACCTGCATGAGCAATTGTACCAGAAAGAGGTGGATAAACGGTCCAACCTGTTCCAGCACCACTCTCCACTGCACTACCAACTAGCAAAAGGGTTAAAGAAGGGGGTAAAAACCAGAACCTCAAATTATTTAAACGGGGAAAAGCCATATCAGGGGCTCCTAGCATTAAAGGAACTAATCAGTTACCAAACCCCCCAATAAGGATAGGCATGACTATAAAGAAAATTATAACGAAAGCATGAGCAGTAACGATTACGTTATAGATTTGTTCATCTCCAATAAGACTCCCACATTGCCCTAACTCTGCCCGAATTAGCATACTAAGAGCGGTACCTACTATACCTGCTCAAACACCAAAAATAAAATATAAAGTACCAATGTCTTTATGGTTGGTTGAATACAACCAACGACGCAACAATGCAATGGCCGAAGTAAAAAAGCGCTAGACTGTAAATCTAGAAATGAGAGTATCTCTTGCATTATAAAAAAGTATCTTAGTTTATAAAAAACATGAGATTGCAAGTCTTAAGAAATACTCTACTATAGATACTTAGAATTTGAATCCATATTCATTTCAAGCTTTGAAGGCTCATAGTTTAATTAACTTAAAATTCTAGTTAATACAGATAGACTAGTAAGAACCCCAAGAGCGAGGAACATAAAATAAAGGATAAGGGCAAAGACACGCATTTATAGATTCACCGAGGCTCCACCACAAGTTTAGTCAAAATAAAACCAACGTAAGAAATCCGTAGGTAATAAAATAAAGTAAAAAGACTTATTAAAACTAGAAAGAGTACTAGGAAATAATTACCTATGGATAAGCCCCCTGCAATAACTATTCACTTAGGAAAGAACCCCAAAAATGGAGGTAACCCCCCCAAGGAAAGCAAGGAAACCGCTAACCCTGTCATAACTAAAGTTTCAACAGATAGCCTTTGAATCTGACTTAGATGCCTAAGATTTATTTTTTTAAAAAGACTTACAGCAGGAAACAAAAGAAGACAATAGAGAGAAAAGTAAACGCAGAGTATATTGAGGCTAACTCTTAAAGCTAGGAGTAGCCACCCTAAATGATTAACTGAAGAGAAAATAAGAAGTTTACGTAAGCTAGTCTGGGACAAGCCCAGTAAAGCCCCTAAGGCTCCTGACAATAGAATACCTAGGAATAAGAAATCTCATGATCAATAGGAAGAGGCTAGCAAAATCAAAGGATTAATTTTCTGTAAAGTAAGCATAAAATATAGACAAAATCACTCAAGAGACTCCCCTACGGAGACTAACCAAGTATGAAATGGTGCAACCCCTATTTTAATAAATAAGGCCACTAAAATAACTAAGTTAAACAAAGGATAAGACTTAAGACCTAAGACACCAATTAAGAAAACTACCGAGGCCAAAGTTTGGGTTAAAAAATATTTAACAGCCGATTCCCCTTCCCGGCCAGTTTTAAGAACAAGCATTAAGGGGATAAAAGTTAAAGTATTCAACTCAACTCCAATCCAGCACAATAATCAAGAAGAAGAAGAAGAGACTAAGAAAATACTAAATCCAATAAAAGTCAGGAAAAATACAAGACTAGGAGAGAAGATCACCAAGAAAAAGGTTAGCCCTATCGTTGGGGTATGAGCCCATTAGCTTAAACTTAGCTTATTTTCTTTAACCCTTAAACGGAAGAAATTCTTCTAATCCCCATTAACAGTGAGGCGCCGCCAAGTTTGGCTTCGTCTAAAAATCTTGACTCCTCCCCCCCTAGTCCCCCTCCTCTTTTAACCAAAGATATACTGGTCGCTCTTCCACTCCTACGTCGTTTCATCCCGCTCCGGATACATTAAATGAAACCAATAAAGTAACTACAACACAAACTAATAAAGTTAAGGTATAAGTAACCGCCCCGTTAGCAAATTCTTTTTCTCTTTTTTATTTCTATCGCTACCGCTCTTTAACCGTCGTTTTACCAAACAGACAACCCCGGGGACGCGCCGCCGAAGCCATGCTCCTACCAAGGCCACGCCTGATAGAAACAGAAGTTAATTCTCGTAGTTCAAACCAATCCATCCCAGTCACGTTCCACTCGTATACTCCTGGAACTGCCATAGGCAGATACCGCCCACATCAACTCCTCATGTGCGCACGACTGCTAAGACGTTGCTTTAAGTAAATTGGGCCTTTCATAGACTAACTAAACCACATGAATTAGTGACCTAAAAACCTGGCAAAGTTCTTCTAGACCTAAATTTTTAATCAAATTTTTGAAAAATTAGAAGATTAAATTAAAGATATTACATATTTAATTGCGCAAGTAAATGTAAATAAACCAAAAGCCTAAGATTAAACTTTTTAGCTCTGCCTCCCCCCTTCTACCAACCGCAATAGCCCTCATATTAATACTAAAGGATAATTTTAAAACTATAGACAATAAGATGAACGCATAGAAGTTTATTAATTAAGTAGGCCCGCACTTTAAAGCAAATACAAGATGTTAATTTAAGCCTTACCAGAGGTAAGAATGGAGTTGAACCACTCTAAAACAGGGTTAGAAGCCCTTCTTACACCTTTACCTCACCAAGAAAAAGGTTAGCCCTATCGTTGGGGTATGAGCCCATTAGCTTAAACTTAGCTTATTTTCTTTAACCCTTAAACGGAAGAAATTCTTCTAATCCCC
>Ga0169931_10007429_pt1 | contig 16241 bp, 11 predicted proteins | sample Kivu_15m_20L_FD_129675 | JGI IMG/M metagenome (GOLD analysis project Ga0169931, IMG submission 129675) | Freshwater microbial communities from Lake Kivu, Western Province, Rwanda to study Microbial Dark Matter (Phase II) - Kivu_15m_20L... | ecosystem: Environmental > Aquatic > Freshwater > Lake...
CGAATGATCTTTAAAAGGCTTTCGGGTTATTGGTTTAACCACGTATATTTGAGCGGGGGTTTAGCCAAATTTGTATTAATGGTAAGACCAGCGAAAAAGAACCAACGAAACGCTAACAGCAAGCAAGCTCAAGCAGGGTTTTCGTGCCTTGATGGGACAGGAAAGTGGTATATTTGAAGTTCGGTTTCCCGCACGTGCGGGATTCACTGGTAAAACTCCCTGCCTGCGCCTATTTGCAAACCGTTGTGACTTAACCTTTACATCAACCACGCACCACGTGAATATACCGCTGAACAACTTCAATCAAAGTCAATCGAAACGAAAAAAATAACTTCGCGGGCTATGACAAAATATTTGAAGCTGTTGATTTACTTGTTTGTTTTCGCGACAAGTGGACAAATTTTTGCGCAAAATATGCGTGTGAGTGGACATGTGGTGGATACATCGGGTAAAAAATCCTTGGCAAATGTAGCTGTATCCGCAGTTAGAATTAAGGATTCATTGTTACTAAAACACACTCGTACCGATAAAAACGGAGATTTCACACTCACTAATTTTAAGGTTGACACGTTCACGTTGCTAGTTGAACATCCTGATTTTGAACCTAAATCCATCTTCATTTTCGGGAATTCTGGAAACTCCAGTATTGATATTCCTTCCATTCGCATGAGTATGAAAACGAAAGAATTAGATGAGGTAATTATTTATGCGAATAAATACCCAATTTTCTACCGAGGCGACACTTTGATTTATGTTGCAGATTCCTTTAAAGTCAACGAAAATGCGGTGGTGGAAGATTTACTAAAACGACTTCCGGGTTTAACCGTTGACGAACAAGGAAAAATCAAGTCTCAAGGAAAGGAAATCAGCCAGGTATTGGTGGATGGTGATGAATTTTTTGGTTCAGACCCGACAATTGCAACGAAAAACCTAGCAGCAAAAGGCGTAGAATCGGTTGCTGTGTATGAAAAGAAAAACGAAAATGCAAAGGCAGGTGAGGATGACAAAATACAAGTCCTTGACCTTCGATTGAAAGCAGATGCCAAAAAAGGGTATTTCGGAAAAGCTTCTCTAGCATCTGATTTTTCTTTGACTGGTGCAGATAGAACATTTTATGAAGGAGAGTTGCTGTTCAACAAGTTTTCAAACAAGCAGAAAATTTCGGTTTTCTTATTGACATCCAATACGCCTCGCTCCAATTTTGGATGGGGTGATATGAATAAATTCGGTTTAGACAACGAACGTGAAAATAGCGGCATGAGTTTTTGGAATCAAAATGGTGGCTTCACAAATGCAGGTATTCCTCAAACCTTAAAAGCAGGAATTTACTACTCTGATAAAATCGGAAAGAACGGAAAATTCAACGCTAATTACTCTTTTTATGACAATCGTTTGGTGGCAAAGCAGAGCAGTCAGTCACAATATTTTCTTCAAGACAGTTCTTATTATACGAGGGATTCGGTTATTTCAACCACTGCAAATCAGTCGCATCGTGTGAGCTTTACTTACACCCAAAAAATAGACTCTCTAACAAATTTAGAGGTTCGTCCCAACGTTACTTTCGACCAAGGAAGTTCAACAACCAATAACATCAATAGTTTCCGTGACGAGAATTTTGTTGAGTATTTCCTAACGGACATAACGAACGGAAACGTTTCTAAAGGAATTTCAAGTAATTCTGAAGCAATTTTGCGACGAAAATTTAAAAAACCGAGTCGAGAATTGGAGTTTAAATACATTTTCAACTTCAACAATAATAATTCTGATGGTTCACTCAAATCCTATTCAAGAACTGCCTTTTTCAGTGATACAATCGATCAGCAGCGAAGAAATAAAAATAGTAAAAACGACCATTTCGGTATAATTACTTACCGTGAACCAATTGCGAAAAATTGGAAAGTTGAAACGGAATACCTTTATGAGTTTGGTAAATCAAAACAAGACAGACAAACGTTTAATCGTGGTTTAAATGGAGATTACAATGAGCTTGTGGGGATTTTATCCAATAACTTTGATAACCTCCGTCAACAACATCGCGGAACAGGGTCGCTCATTTTTGAAAAAGGAAAACACACTGTTACGGCAGGAGTTGGCTACCGAAATATCGCTATTGAAAACCGTAATCTCATTTTAGACACAAGTATTTTCCAAAACATCAACAACATACTCCCTAAAGCTTCTTATCAATTCAAAGCGAGTATGAGTAAACGTTTGGGAATTTTCTATTCAACCTCATCAGCTCCACCTTCAATCAATGATTTGCAGCCTGTATTTGATAATAGCAATCCGAACCGAATTCAAGTTGGAAACCCAAATCTTCAACCTAATTTTCAGCACAATATTCGAATGAACTTTAATTCATGGCAAGCATTAACTGGAAGATATATATGGATGGGTGGAAATGCCACGTTTACTAACGATGACTTTGCCAATTCAACCACTTTTGATAACCTCGGACGACAAGTTTCTCAAACTGTTAATGTGGATGGAAATATGTTTGCGAATTTTTATGCAGGAGGTGGTGTTTCTTTTTTCAATCGCAAGTTGGAGTTACGTCCCGACTTCAACGTTTTTTACAACAAATACACCAATATCATTAACGGTCAAAATAACGTAACCACCATGTTTTCCTTTAAACCCGGTATTGACGTAGAAGTAAAATTCGATTCTTTAGAGATAAATACAGGGTATGATTTTACTTATCAAAATCCCAAAAGCTCCTTATCTGCTTTCTCGAACCAACCTTTTCAAATTCAATACATCTATTCCAATTTAAAATGGACTACTCGAGCGAAATTCTTTATAAAAACCGAGTTGAGTTATACCATAAATACCAATCGCGCAGCAGGATTTAACAGAAACATTCTTTTGTGGAATGCAGAAATCAGTAGATATTTCTTGCCTACTCAAAACCTTGTAGCAACCATTCAACTCAACGACATTTTGAATCAAAACATCAACTTGCAACGTGATATTAACGCGAACGTGATTACAGACAATTTCACACGAATTATTTCGAGATATTTCCTAGTCAAAGTGACTTACAAATTCAATAACAATAAAACAAAAGAAGATGATTTTAAAGGATGGCATTAAGGTATTAGTAGTGATTTTTCTTCTACCACAATTGCTTTTCGGGCAATACATGGAATTTGGAAGAATAACTTTTGAACGCCGTACCAACTTGGAAAAGCGGTTCAAAGATCAACGGATGCGTAGGATGGTGACTGAGGAAAATAAAATTCGCAACGAGGGATTCTATTTGTATTTCAACGATACTGCGTCTATTTTCAAACCAATTCCAACAGACAAAACCGATGATATGTCGTGGACAACTACCAAAAATTCTTACTTACAAAACTTGAATAACAAAGCGCAATTGATTCTGCTGGCTTTGTTTGGACAGAATATTTTCATTTTAGATTCTCTTCCCGAAAGGCAATGGAAAATTACCGATGCCAAAAGATCCATTTGTGGCTATGAATGTAGAAAAGCGGTTTACCAAAAAAACGATACAACTAGGATATATGCTTGGTACACTTCAGCACTTGTACCATCTGTTGGTCCAGAAGGTTTTTCAGGTTTACCAGGAACGATTTTAGGTCTCGCTACTGAGGACGGTGGAATTATTTACTTTGCTAAAAAAATAGAAGCAATTGTGCCAAGAGAAGATGATTTTAAATTAGATATCGGAAAGAATAAACCATTGACCTTAAAGGAGTTAAAGTTGAAAATAGAGAAAGATTACGGCAATACTCCGTGGGGAAAAAGGATGTTTGACGATTTGTTTAGGTGGCTTTAGTTTTCTGTTAAATTGCCCTATTTCCATTCATTTACTTACATTTGTCTCTTGTCGTAGCAAGCGGCAACACACCAAACATGTGGCAAAAACTAGCAAATTTTATACTTCGCAATAGATTTTTTATACTCGGAATAATTACCCTTCTGACTGTGTTTTTTGGGTTTTATGCCGCAACAGAACTGAATCTAGACAATAAATACGGTATCGTTCTTCCGAAAAATTCAGAGACAACCGAAAACTACAAGAAATTCAAAAAACTTTTCGGTGAGGATGGTGGCGCACTTGTAATTGGTGTTGAAACGGATTCCCTGTACACCGAGAAAAATTTCAGGTATTGGAAACAATTAGGTGATTCCATTCTTCAATTTGATGGGGTTGAATCCATTATTTCCGAGGCGACACTCTTTACCATCAAGAATAATCGAATCGAAAATCGTTTTGAAGTAAGTCGAATTTTTTCAGACACTACCTATGGCGAAAAAAGTATTGATTCCATAAGACGAGAAATTAAAAATAATCCAATTTACAAAGGACTTTTATACAGCGATTCAGGTACTGTTTCCTTGATGATGGTTGGAATAAACGAAAAATACCTGACCGACAAAAAGAAATCAAATGTTGTTTTAGAAATTGAAGATTTAGCAAAAAGCTATGAAAAGAAACTAGGTAAATTCCATTTTGCTGGTCTTCCTCATTTAAGAGTTGTAATTGCAAAACGAATCCAAGGTGAAATGTTTTTGTTCATAGGGTTTTCGATGTTGGTTACTTCTGCTTTGCTCTACTTGTTTTTCCGTTCATTCCGTGTTGTAGCTATGTGTATGACCGTTGTGGCCGTTGCGGTTGTTTGGGCGATGGGAAGTATAGCATTTATGGGTTACAAGTTGACCATTTTAATGGCTTTGATTCCACCATTAATGATTGTAATCGGAATTCCGAATTGTATTTTCATTTTAACCAAATTCCACCAAGAAGTTAAAGATCACGGAAACAAGGTGAAAGCACTTTCTAGAGTTATTCAGAAAATTGGAACAGCAACCTTTCTTACCAATTTTACCACTGCAATCGGTTTCTTAACTTTTGCGTTCACCAATTCAGAAAAACTAATGGAATTCGGTATTGCCGCTTCGAGCAATATTATGATGGTTTTTGTTTTGTCGATATGTATTCTGCCAATTTTCGCTTCCTTTTCCAAGCCACCAAAAGCCCGTCATTTAAAGCATTTAGACCGTAAATTAGCAGTTGGACTAATTAATGGAATAATTAATATCACCAATAAACACAGAACAAAGGTTTACATTACAGCAGTTTCGCTCGTAATAATTTCAATTATCGGTCTGCTAAAAATTGAAGCCACAGGAAATATCGCTGGAGATTTACCTCAAAATGACCAAATTCTACTTGACATTAAATTCCTTGAAAAGCATTTTGGCGGTAGTATTCCATTTGAAATAATGGTTTCTTACAAAGAGAAAGGTCGTTTATTCAAAGGCTCAACTTTAGAAAGACTTGAAGGTGTTCAACAAATTCTTAAAGACGACACGCTTTTCTCCAGAAGTATTTCGCCTGTTGATTTTGTGAAAGTGGTCAATATGGCTTACTACAACAATAATCCTGAACAATACAAACTAATTAACAATCGTGATAAACTACGCTTAAAGAAATACATCGACAACTTCACGATTACTAATGCTAATGGAGGTGGTTTATCCTTGAAAGAATTGCTCGACACCAACACTTGTACGGTTCGCATTCGAAGTCAAATGAAGGATTTGGGCTCTTATGAAGTTGCTCAAAAGGTCGGGAAAATCCGTAGTCAAGTTGATTCTGTTTTAAATCCTGATAAAGCTGAAATTGAAAGGTTGGTGAAACTATCCAAAGGAAATAAAGCATACTACGATAGTATTTTTGAACAATTCAATTATTTGTCGAATGGAATTCATGAAGCTTTATCAAGAAAAACTAAAATCGATGAAAGTGAATTCGATTCCAACTTGGAACTAAAGAAAAAGTACTACTCAGAGGCTTATTTCCCGAAGCTTTTGAGGAATACCATTGACAAGGAATATTTTGATGTCACCTTTACAGGTACTTCAGTCGTGGCATCGGAAGGGACTAAATATTTAGTTAACAACTTAATTACAAGTTTACTTTTTGCCATTTTGTGTATTGGAATTTTAATGGCTGTACTCTTCCGCTCATGGAGAATGGTGGTAATTTCTATGGTTCCTAATTTAATACCGCTACTATTTACAGGTGGAATTATGGGTTATTTTGGAATTCCCTTAAAACCATCTACACTGTTGGTTTTCAGTATTGCCTTCGGAATTTCTGTAGATGACACCATTCACTTTTTAGCGAAGTATAGAATGGAGTTAAAATCAAAACAATGGGATATTAAAACTTGTGTGACCAACGCTATTCGTGAAGCTGGTTTGGGAATGTTCTACACCTCGATTGTGCTATTTTGTGGTTTTTCTGTATTCATGTTTTCACAATTTGGAGGAACTAAAGCTTTGGGATTACTTATTTCTATAACTTTATTAGTTGCGATGATTACCAATTTAGTTGTGCTTCCTTCACTTTTACTTACATTAGATAAATTCATAACCACTAAATCTTTTCAAGAACCTTATTTTGAGGCTTATGAAGAGGACAGTGATATTGATTGGAACGAACTTTCAATTGACGAAAACCACAAATCATCAACTTAACACATAAATTATGAAAGGAATCATTTTAGCTGGAGGATCTGGTACAAGGCTACATCCATTAACCTTGGCAGTTAGTAAGCAACTCATGCCGATTTACGACAAACCAATGATTTATTATCCACTCTCTATTTTGATGAGTGCTGGTATTCGTGAGATTCTAATCATTTCCACACCTCACGATTTGCCCAATTTTGAAAAACTTTTGGGTGACGGAAAAAATCTGGGTTGTAACTTCCAGTACGCCGTTCAAGAAATTCCAAACGGTCTTGCTCAAGCTTTTGTAATTGGTGAAGAATTTATCGGCAACGACAAAGTAGCACTTATTCTTGGAGACAATATTTTCTACGGAGTTGGAATGGATACATTATTAAAAGAGAACAATGACCCAGACGGCGGAGTTGTTTATGCCTACCACGTGAGTGACCCAGAAAGATATGGAGTAGTAGAATTTGATGAAAATATGAATGCCGTTTCTATTGAAGAAAAGCCGCTAAAACCAAAATCAAATTATGCCGTTCCAGGATTATATTTTTATGATAATTCTGTGGTTGAAATTGCTAAAAATCTTCAACCCTCAGCTCGTGGAGAATATGAAATAACCGATGTAAATGCTGAATATCTAAGAAGAGGAAAGTTAAAAGTTGCAGTTTTGGATAGAGGTACTGCTTGGCTGGACACAGGAACATTCACCTCACTGATGCAAGCAGGTCAATTTGTTCAAGTAATTGAGGAAAGACAAGGGTTGAAAATTGGTTGTATAGAAGAAGTAGCTTACCGAAATGGATTTATTAACAAGGAGGAATTACAACAAATTGCAGCACCGCTTGTTAAAAGTGGCTACGGACACTATTTGATGAATTTAATTTAATCGTATGTTGGAAATAGCACAAAGTGCAGAGAGAATTGAAAAATACCTTAAGGAAATTAATCTTCCTCAAGAACCTGCCAACCTATATGAACCTTTGCGCTATTTTCTCGCTTTAGGAGGAAAAAGATTAAGACCCGTTTCTACCATTTTGAGCGGATCACTTTTTAATGCAACGGAAGAGGAATTATTACCTGCTGCAATTGCAATTGAACTTTTTCACAACTTCACTCTCCTTCACGACGATATAATGGATGAAGCGCCACTACGAAGAGGGAAAGAAACGGTTCACCAAAAATGGAACACGAATATTGCGATTCTATCTGGCGATGTTTTGTTTGTTAGAGCTTATCAAGAATTACTGAAATGTAAACCTAAACACCTTCCAGAATTACTTCAACTGTTCAATAAAACGGCAATTGAAGTTTGTGAAGGGCAACAAATGGATATGGACTTTGAAACCAGAGATATTGTTTCGATAGAAGAGTATATTGAAATGATTCGGTTGAAAACTTCAGTTTTATTAGGTTGTGCTATGGCGATGGGAGGAATTGTTGGTGGAGCAGATGAAGAACAGAAACAATTTCTTTATGACATCGGAATGAATCTTGGAATTGCATTTCAAATTCAGGATGATATTTTAGACCTATACGGAAACGCTGAAAAAGTTGGTAAACAAGTGGGTGGTGATGTAATGGCTAACAAAAAAACATTCTTGTCCATTTATGCTAGAATTCTAGCAAATGAACAACAACTCGCTAAGTTAGATGAGCTTCAAGAATATTATAATGCATTAGCCAAAGTTGAAACTACCAAACAAATCTTCAGCGATTTGGGGATAGAAAAACTGGCTAGTGAAGCCATGAGTAACTATTTTTTGAAGGCTGAAACATCGCTTGAAAATCTTTCCAAAACGTGTAACGTTAATAAATTGAGGTATTTTGTTGGAGTGCTAAAAAACAGAACCTACTAGAGCAAATTAGTGTTCCTTTTAAGTTGATTTAACTTTATATACCTTTTTTTGATGGTACAATTAATATTTATTTAATTTCGCTTTATTAAAACTATAACTAATGAAAAAAATCTACTTATCCGTTGCTTTAGCAACAGCTTTTGGCGCTTTCGGTCAGAAAGCTACCAATGTAAAGTACGGGGCACCATTTGACCGTTCGTTTGTGAGAGAGGTAGCCAAGGGACAAAACAATGTTCAAAAGGCAGAGGGAGATGTTCTTTGGTCTAATGACTTTGAAACAGAGGCAGACTGGACAGTTACTAACGGCCCTGGTCACAGTTCAAATGCAAATGGAAGTAACCCAGGTTGGCAAATTATTTCTGCTATTCCATCAACTATTACAAGTCAGCAAGCGCAATATGGATGGCCAGCGACATTTTCAGGGTCAACCGGTAAATTTGCTTTTATCGATTCTGACGCAGCAGGAGGTTCGGGAACACAAGATTCATATTTAGAGATTAACGCACCTATAGACCTTTCTGCCGCTGGAAGTGCTGTACTCTACCTACAGTTTTCCGAATATTACAGAAACTTTTTGGATAATACCTATGTTGAAGTTTCAAACGACGGTGGTACAACTTGGGTTGAATTTACTGCCAACCCTGAGGAGGAAGTTCCAGTAAACACCAACGCTGTTCCGGGAGAAATTGAAGTTATCAACATTACCTCAGTAATTGGGACAGGAACATGGTCAAATAACGTAAAAATCCGTTTCCACTATGTTGGTGCTTGGGATTGGTTTTGGGGAATTGATAACGTTGAAATAGTTGAAGCGTGGAATAATGACGTAAAAGTTGTGAATACTTTTGTTGCTACCCCTGAAGGAACTCAAGGTTTGGATTACTTTACAATTGACAATTCACAAACTTCTTTCCCAGGTTTAACTTTTGGTGCGATTGTTAACAATAACGGTGCTCAAGCACAAACTGGTGTAAGCCTAAAAATTACCGCAACTGGTGGCTTTGACCAAACAGGTACCCCAATTGCACTTGCCGTTAATGCAACGGATTCCATTTCAATGACAACTCCATACATACCAACAGGTGCGGGTGTTAAAACAATTGATTTAACCACAGTTCTTGAAGGTAATACCGATTCAGCTTTAGGAAATAATGTAGATCAATTTACTCTTGAAATGTCAAGCCAAGAATATGGACGTGACAATGGAGTAGCAACAGGTTCAATTAGCAATACCACTACAAACACTGGAAATCCGTTGAAAATTGGAAATATAATGGATATTTTCAATGATTGGCAAACAACCGGTGCTGTGGTTAGATTAACTACTCAAGCTGCTGGTGCTGCTGGTGCTGAATATTGGGTTGAAGCTTGGAAATTTGATGGAACAACCTATGCCTACTTGGCAGAAACTGAGAAAAAAACCATCTCCGGAACAGCTGCTATTTGGTCTAAATTGAAATGGGTTGATGGTGAAATTGCAAATGGTAAATTAAATCTAGCCGCTGGCGATGATATCCTTTTAATGGCTTGTCACAATGGTGGACAAACAGAAGTTCGTTTCGGTTTGGCACAAAATACTTATGAGCAAACTGTGTTAGGTCAATTAGCTGGTTCTGCTGACTTATTCTACCTATCTTCACCTGGAGCTGTTATGGTTAGATTTACTGATGATCCAACACTAAATTTAGGTGAACTTTCTAATGACGAATTTAGTATTTATCCAAATCCAGCTAATGAATTGATAAACATAAGCTTAGCTAACGAAATGAATGCTACAATTGAAATCTCTGACCTTTCAGGCAAAGTAGTGAGCTCAGCAAAAGCAAATGGTTTGAATACCACAATCGCAACTTCTAACTTGAGCAACGGATTGTATGTTGTTTCTGTTAAAACTGCAACTGCTGTTGGTTCGCAAAAAATCGTTATCCGTAAATAATTAAAGGATACAAATAATATTTAAAGGGCTATCGAAAGGTAGCCCTTTTTTATTCGAAAAAGATTTGCAGAATATTCTTTACATAATGAAGTTGTTTTCATTTGAATTAATGGACAACACCAAATCCCAAACAATTCGTTCCCAAATAATTTCTAATTAGAATAACGGTCCACTCCGAAAAGTAGGTTCGCAGCGATTCAATTCAAATTGACGAGGAGTATATTTTGAACTAGTCGCGATAGCTATCGAGATTAAAATTTTAGCGAGAAGGAAGAGTTTGGCAGTGCGTCGTGGTGGTGAGGTTTTCGGTGGAGGTACGTTTAATAGATTATAATAAACCTTCATTACATTATTACATCTCTTGTTTTTTTTTTTTTTTCGTAATAACACTTACATTTTTTAGATCGAAGATGTTTAACCACTGCTACTTGATTAATAGTAGAAAAAAAGGGAACCCAAATGGATTCCCTTTACTAGGTTGAAGGTCTTTTGTTTCTTAATTAACGCTGTTAGACAAGTCTGAACCAGCTTTGAAACGTACAGAGTTTTTAGCAGCAATTTTAATAACCGCTCCTGTTTTTGGATTACGACCATTACGTTCACTTCTCTTTGAGATATCAAATGTCCCAAATCCAATTAAAGAGATTTTGTCACCACTCTTAAGGGCTGATGAGGTTGCATTTACAAATGCATCCAATGCTTTTTTTGCATCTGATTTAGTCAAACCAGATTCGCTAGCCATAGCATCAATTAATTCTGCTTTGTTCATAGTTTTTGTTTAAGAAATTAATAATTGTTTATCGTCACGACAAATATATCTGAATATCAATGTAAACCAAAGAAAAAAGTTAAAAAATTATCATTCACCGTAAAAAAAGGCTGTTTTGGAACCTTAAATCAGTAATTCAAGCGGACTATTCATAGTTTTTTTGTTACAAATAACACTTTAAAAATCCTTACAACAATGGAATTTTTAACTTTGCTCAATGTCATTTTTAGACAAATTCATGATTAGATACAAAACAGCCGAAGAAATCGCAACTATGCGTGAGGCAGCTTTGGTGGTTAGTCGCACACTCGGATTAATCGCCCAAAACATTAAACCGGGAATTACTCCCAAATTTTTAGACCAACTTGCTGAAGATTATATTCGCAAACAAAATGCAATCCCTGGCTTTCTTGGTTTGTATGGTTGTCCTAGCACTTTGCTGATTTCCGTAAATGAACAAGTAGTACACGGATTGCCCACAGATAGACCGCTTCAAGAAGGTGACATAGTTTCTGTGGATTGTGGTGCTGTTTATAAGGGATACTACGGTGATCATGCTTACACCTTCGAAGTAGGGGAGGTGAGTGATGAGAAAAAACGCTTGTGTGAGGTGACAAAAGAATGTTTGTACATCGGAATTGAGCAATGTAAATACGGTAATAGAATTGAAGATATTGGTTGGGCTATTCAACAACATGCCGAAAAAAATGGCTACGGTGTCGTTCGTGATTTGGTCGGACATGGCCTAGGAAAGAAATTACACGAAGAGCCCCAAGTACCAAACTACGGAAGAAGAGGTCGAGGAAAGAAAATTTTGAATGGTTTAACGATTGCGATTGAACCTATGATTAACATGGGAACAGAAAAAGTTTTGACGCTCGAAGATAAATGGACAATCGTAACTGCGGACGGAAAACCTTCTGCTCATTTCGAACACGACATTGCTGTTGTGAATGGAAAACCTGAGATTTTATCCACGTTCGACTATATCTACGAGGCTTTGAAAATGTAAATGCAACGCGAAAGAAAACTTGTTTTTTTAGTAGTGCTCACCTCTTTTATGTACGGTTTGAGCATTTTTCTGAATCATGGTTCCTTTCTTTTGCCTTTTCCGCTTTTCGATGGTGCATTAGTTGCCTTGAGTCTTGTTTTTTTCTTTTGGAATATCAGGGATTTAATCACATTTCGAAAATGGTTTTTCTATTTGTATTTCTTTTTTATTTGTTTGAAATTCAGTACTAATTCTATTTTATGGTCCACATTTTTCGATGATTTAGATTACGAGAGGTTTCAGCTTTCACAATGGCCTGACATTATTCGAGGTTTACAACTTTTACTCTTTTTTCCAATGATTTTTTCATGGATGTTTGTCGAAAAAATTGCTCGACGTTTTTGGATTTCGATTGTACTTACTTCGGTTTATTGGTTAGGCATTTTTGCTCCTATTTATTTTTTTAGTTTCCTCGCAATTCCCTTAGTTGCTGCTGTTGTATATCGATATAAACCTACCAATTCTCTTACTTATTTATTGGTTCTTCACGCTTTTTTTGACTTGATGAGTTTATCGATGTTAGCTATGATAGATTAGCTATTTAATTTATGAAAATTTGATTTAAAATTAACCGGTAGATCTTTGTAATTGCCATGTAAATTCGGGGGTACTCCCATTTTCGACCGTGTTTTGTTCTAATACTATTTTTACAAAAAAGATAAAATCGAAGGTTTTTTGTGGGTTTTCTGTTAATTTTTGGTGTAAATTGAAAAAAAAAGTAAGTTTTTGTTGTTTTTCACTAATTTTAGAAAAATCAATATCAACCATGAAACACCTTTTTTCTTGCTTGGGTCTTTTTGTATCCTTGCTATCTTTTGCTCAACAGCGCGACTACAAAAACAATGTAACAATCGTAAGAGATCAGTGGGGAATTCCACACATTTACGGTCAAAAAGATGCCGATGTTGCCTACGGTTTAGCATGGTGTAACGCAGAGGATGATTTCGCAACAATGCAAGAAAGTTTACTCCCAGCCAAAGGTCTTTTGGGTAAATGGAAAGGAAAAGATGGGGCAACAATTGATTTTGTGGTAGGACTTATTGGTTCTAGAGATGTTGTTGAAGAAATGTATGAATCACATATTAGTCCTGAATTCAAGGCTTATTTGGCTGGTTATTGTGCAGGTGTAAATGATTATACGTCAAGTCACCCAAAGGAAGTGAAAGTTAAGAAAGCCTTTCCCATTAACGAAAAAGACGTAATTACCACGTTCCATTACATTTCCGCATTAATTACAGCTGTTCCCGATCAATTAAAAGCAGTTATGGGTGGTAAATTTGATTCCGTGGCGGTAACTTTTGCTTCGAATGCTTTTGCTTTTAATCCTTTGAAAGCCAATGACGGTAAAACATTATTAACCATCAATCCACACATGCGCTTTGAAGGTTGGTTTTCTTGGTATGAAGCACATTTGGTAAGTGAAGAAGGAATGAATATCATGGGCGCTTTATTTCATGGAGGTACAAGCATTTTTGTAGGCACAAACCAAGATTTAGGTTGGACTCATACTTGGAACAAATATGATATGGCCGACACCTATAAATTGAAAATGGTTAAAGGGAAAAAGGGGTGGTATGAGTACGATGGAAAAGAGTATCAATTAGTAAAAAACAATGTGAAATTGAAAGTTAAAGTAAAATCTTGGTTACCAGCAATTACTGTAACGCGTAAGGCTTTCAGGAGTCATATTGGTCCTGTAATGCAATCGCCGTCTAAAGATTATTATGCGTTCCGTTGGGGAGCTATGGAAGAAATTCGCACCCCTGAACAGTGGTGGAGGATGAACAAAGCAAAGAATTTTGATGAATATTACGAAATCCTAACCATGAATGCTTTACCACGATTTAATATCGTTTATGCGGACAAGGAATCCAACATTTTTTACATCGACAATGGACGTGTTCCTGTTCGAAATGCGGATTTTGACTGGAAAAGTGTTGTTCCGGGAAATACTTCCGAGACTTTATGGACTGATGTTTATAAAACAAGTGAATTACCGCAAGTGAAAAATCCTGATTGTGGTTACGTTTTCAACACCAATAACACACCTTACAGCGCCACTTGTGATGATGACAGAATTGCTCCAGGAACATGGGATCCACACATGAATTTCAGAACGGGTGACAATAATAGAAGTTTGCGATTTATGGAATTAGTGGAAGAAAACGAACGTGTGGACTTTGAAATTATGAAGCGTATTAAGTTCGACAGCCGTTATCCAAAAGACGGAAAATTCCTTCAATCTCTCAATATTATGAAGGAAATTGATGAAAAAAAATATCCAGATATTCAATCGATGTTGGCAGAAATGAAAGCTTGGGATAGATCTGCAAATCCAAATTCACTTGGTGCGACTTATTTCATGGTTTCATTTGATTACCTATTTAACAAAATGAAATTGGATGTTGAATGTTTTATTGATGGAATTAAAATGACAGAGGAATCTTTGGTTGAGTCTGTTCGTTATGCAAAAGCTCACTTAGAAAAGCATTTTAAAACTACCAACGTTCCTTTAAAGGATATTTTTAGAATCGCTCGTGGAAATGAGGAATACCCGATGCCAGGATTTCCCGATGCTTTAGCTGCTAATTATGGAAAACCAAGAAAGTCAGATGGAAAATTCATGGCACACATGGGAGACACCTATACGATGTTTGTTCAGTATGGAAAAAATGGGGTTGAAAGAGTGGAGAGCTTGGTGAATTTTGGTTCATCTGCTCACCCTGAAAGTAAGCACTACACCGACCAATTAAAAATCTGGATTAAACAAGAGATGAAAACAATGACCTTTGACAAGGAACATATTTTCAAAAACGCGGAGTCTATCTATAAGCCAGGTCAGAAAAAATAGAAAAAGTGCACATGTATTTTGAATTTCAATTTTGAGTCCAATCCGAAATGGATATTCAACATGACTAATAAATCAAACGCGATGCTATAAATTCCTCTCAGTTTGCAATTCTTTAGTTGATGAAGTTTTTTACTTCGAGGTGAACTATTTTAGCCACTTTCTAAATCGAGATTTCGTTGGGTGCTTTTCCGAGAGGACTAATTGTCTTTATGATGTTAAGACATGATGACTCGCTGCAGGAAAAATGAATGATTTGAGTAAACCCAGAAGGAAATAAGGTGATTGAGAAATTCAAGGCCGCTGTTATTCTGTGGCGTTTACAGAGGATTTTGGGTGAGGAACGATTGGTTCAACCACAACCTTGCAAAGGAATTTTGTCTTTCTTTTTTGCTTGATAATGCTACTGGGCTCAGTAAAGGCACAAAAGAAACACCACGAAGTAGCACCGAACCTGTCTATCGACAGGTAGAGGTAAAAAAGTTAAGGTCGTGAATTTTATTCCTATAAAATTGATTATCCCAAAACAATAACGATAGGGAATAATGCCACAAGATTTTATGAAAAATCTTTCTCGGTATCGAATTTGTTCGTAAATCGCATTATAAGGCATTTGAAAATAACTTCTTTCTATGTTAAAAACATAGATTGTATTGTGGATAATTGTTGTCACAGAAAATTCAGAACCCGTTCATAACTTTTTTAAAAACTTTTCATCTTCAAAAAAAATCACCTAAGTCATTTACAGAAATTTGTCTTCGTCTAAAACTTAAACCATGGAAGAAACTCAAATTTCACAACTCGAACAACAAATTTTGGATCTTGAAGCACAATTAACTGGCGATATGTTTGCCGATATGGAATTGAAGGACAAGATTCACAATATCAAAATGCAGATTAATGGAACGCGCCCGATGGATTCTTACATTGAGTGTGTAGGCTGTGGCTCTTAAATTTACGTTTCGAACAAAGTAAAAAAATACTTGTTCAACCAAATAAAGTCAAATGAAGCAATTCCAAGTTCCCGAATTTTATCGTTCACCTATTATTTCAAAGGTAAAAGCCAAAAGAAAATTGGACGACCCACGCAAGAAAGACTTCACACCGACTCGGCTTCAATTTGGCAATACCACTTTTTTAATTGCACGTCATTTCGGATTTTGTTATGGAGTGGAAAATGCCATCGAAAAAAGTTACAAAGCCATTGCTGAACATCCAGATAAACGAATTTTTCTCTTGAGTCAAATGATTCACAATCCTGATGTGAACGAGGATTTAGCTGCAAA
>Ga0169931_10007430_pt1 | contig 16241 bp, 13 predicted proteins | sample Kivu_15m_20L_FD_129675 | JGI IMG/M metagenome (GOLD analysis project Ga0169931, IMG submission 129675) | Freshwater microbial communities from Lake Kivu, Western Province, Rwanda to study Microbial Dark Matter (Phase II) - Kivu_15m_20L... | ecosystem: Environmental > Aquatic > Freshwater > Lake...
CCTCAATAGGCTGTATTACTATTTCATGATTTCACTGCGATCGCTGTCTTGCCAAGGTGTTTCTGCAAAACTAGCAGTTGGCAATTTGGGTAAACCCCATTTAGCAACTAAAGCTTGTAAGACGCGATCCTGCGATTTGTGAAAAGTATCAATATCACCCTCACCGCGATTGACGATCGCAAACCAAATTGCCCCATGCTCTTGAGTTTGGACGATCCCTGCTAAGGAACTGACATCAGAGAGAGTGCCAGTTTTGACGATCGCCCATTTAGGCATTTTACGTCCCTCGATTGTGCCGCAGTCGCACTGACTGCTCGGATAGAGATCAGCAAGGGTTAACCCCTCAACTTGAGCGCGATTATGAATCGCCATCATGATTGCTACAGATGCACGAGGAGAAATTTGGTTGGCTTGACCTAAACCTGAGCCATTGATCAACTTTATTTCTGAAAGAGGTATTCCCGTTGCATTAGACGCGATCACCGCTACCTGTTTGCCCCCTCCCATTTGTAAGGCTAGACTTTCTGACATTTCATTGTTGCTAAAGGTATTCATCCGCTTCAAGATTTGCCAAAGGGGTAGAGATGCATGGCGAATCAGTACTTTACGAGTAGAAACATTACCTACAGAAAGATTTGGCATAATTCGTACATTCCCAAGAATCACTAATTGGGGTTTGAGCGTTCCCACAGGCATCGCTGCATATTGCGCAGCAACTTCACCCTGCCATCGGCTGCTATCAAAGGCAAGACGCAGGAAGTTTGCTGATTCTTGAAGATCAGGCTCAAAATTCATGGAAAATCGACCTGTAATAATCAAATTACCCTGAACACGCCTAATCCCTAGTTGATTAAGTTTATTGCCAACGGCGATCGCTTCTTCCCATACAAAAAAAGGATCGCCACTACCTTCAATAATCAGATCCCCTTTGAGAGTATCGCCAGTGAGTTGACCTGTAGAACTAATATTTGTAATGAAGCGATAATTTGAACCCCAAGTTTGTAAGGCGGCTAGGGTAGTTGCATTTTTTGTAAGTGAAGCTGATGGTAATGGGCGGCTTGATAAACGACCTGAGGCGATCGCCCCATCATGGGACTGAATCCAAACACCTTGATCAGGATTAGTGATCCCTGCTTGCTTAAGATCGCTGAGCATCGTCGCGATCGCTTGCTTTGCAGTGGGATCGGACTGGGTATTGGCATATTCTTCTGAAGCTAGGACTGGACGAGTAGCATAGCTCATCACCGATCGAGGTACTGCGGCAACTTCACGACCATCGAGAACTTGGGTCGAAACCGATAATAGCAAAGCACCAACGAGACTCCACGTAGTCATAAGGAAATCCGCAATTTGAATGATTGTGCTTATGTTGGCTTTGCCAACATATAGCCTTTATCAGGCTGGTGAAGTACAGGTTTGTTTCCCCGCCTTCGGCGGGGAAACAAACCTATGTACCTCGCTTGCTTGAAAACCGCTATAAGCATAATCATTTTAGTCAAACATGGCGCTTTCGAGTTGCTGCAAAGCAATTTCTAGATCATCATTGATGATTGTGATATCAAACTCATCTGCTGCTGCTATTTCCAGCTTGGCATGGTGCAAGCGTTTGCTAATTTGTTCATCACTATCTGTACTGCGAGCGCGTAGACGACTTTCTAATACTTCCCTCGAAGGTGGGGCAATAAAAATTCGCTTAGCGCTTGGGAAAGACTGTGCAACTTGTCGCGCTCCCTCTAGTTCGATTTCTAACAGAACAATTTGACCTAAAGCGATCGCCTGATCAATCGGTTTACGTGGCGTACCATAGAGATTTCCCGCATATTCAGCCCATTCCAGAAACTCACCTGCATCACGCTTCTGCTCGAATTCAGCTCGATCCCAAAAGAAATATTCTCGACCATGCTCTTCCCCAGTACGAGGCGATCGAGTCGTTGCTGATATCGAAAAGAGAATGCGATCGGGATAGCGTTCAAGGAGTTTTTGTAACAGAGTCCCTTTACCGACACCACTTGGTCCCGTGACAACAATTAATTTGCCTACGCTTAATTTATCTTCGCTCAAAATTTATCTTCGCTCAACGTTTTTTTTATTCACTATAGAGATAGAGTTAATTGCACCTAGCCTGTTAGCTAAATATAAATAGATAAGCCTTTATCAGTCTGGTAAAGAGCAGGTTTGTGGCGGGGAAACAAGCCTATGTACCTTGCTTACTTGAAAAGCACTATATAAAATTATATTTGCTTAATGGGTGGGGCTAAACAGGTAAAATGAGGCCACACTCAATCCCACTTGCAAAGTGAGAAGAAGATAATTCTCGCGGCTTTGCAAGGGGGATGGGGCATCTGTCATAGGTTTAAACAATTTTTTAAGTTGACTTAATCTGTAGCGCCTTCTTTACTGATGACAAAACGATTAGCAACAGTTTCTGGCTGGATTGCAGATAGGACTACATGACTGGAGTCAGTAACAATTACAGCTCTTGTGCGTCTCCCGTAGGTAGCATCGACTAATTTACCATGTTCACGGGCATCACTGATAATACGCTTTATAGGAGCAGACTCAGGGCTAACGATCGCTACAACTCGGTTTGCCGAAACAATATTACCAAAGCCGATGTTGATGAGCTTAATGTCCATAGTTTTATCGATCTAAAATCGATTTAGAGGTGATGTAGCTTCATTTTTGAAAGCATTATCGCATTATTCAATAAAAATCAATTAGACGCGATATATTTTGTCATGTATAGTGCAATCTATCTTAATTAAGCAGATATACTTACGAATCTCTTGTTTTCAGATTTTAAAGAAATCCTAATTCATTAGTGCGTGCGTCCCGAAGGGGCGCACTCTCACAGAAGAAATCCAAAAGATATATTGCTTCCTAACACATTTTCTAGGTTTGACTTTATCCTTAAATTTGCAATTTTATATGCAAGATCATTATGTCAGATATTAGAAATGTAGTGATTATTGGCTCAGGTCCCGCAGGATATACAGCCGCCATTTATGCTGGACGTGCAAGCCTTAATCCACTTGTATTTGAAGGATTCCAAAAGGGTGGAATTCCTGGGGGGCAATTAATGACGACAACGGAAGTAGAAAATTTCCCTGGATTCCCTACAGGTGTAATGGGTCCACAATTGATGAGTTATATGAAGGAGCAAGCTAACAATTGTGGTACAGAATTAGTGATGGAAGATGTCACCGCTGTTAATTTTAGCAATTATCCTTTTACGATCCAGTCAACTTCTCAGGAAGTCAAAGCTAAAAGCGTGATCATTGCTACAGGGGCGACTGCCAAAAGGCTCAATTTACCAAGTGAAAAACAATACTGGAATCGGGGCATTTCCGCTTGCGCTATTTGTGATGGTGCTGCTCCCATATTTCGAGGAGTAGAGTTAGCAGTAGTTGGTGGTGGAGATACAGCCGCAGAGGAAGCAATTTTTTTAACTAAATTTGGCTCGAAGGTGCATTTGCTGGTGCGCGGCGATCGCATGAGAGCCAGTAAAGTTATGCAGGATCGTGTCTTCAATCATCCGAAAATTACTGTGCATTGGCAATCTATTCCTATTGATGTTTATGGTGAAGAGATTGTAAAAGGGGTAAAAATTCGCCATGCTGCTACTAATGAGGAAGGTAATTTAGCAGTGGGTGGGCTTTTTTATGCGATCGGGCATACTCCAAATACTGATTTATTTGTAGGGCAGCTAGAACTTGATGCGAATGGTTATATCGTCACTCAAGGCAAGTCAACAGCCACTAATATCGAAGGTATCTATGCCTGTGGTGATGTCCAGGATCATGAATATCGTCAAGCAATTACTGCCGCAGGGACTGGATGTATGGCGGCTCTAGAAGCAGAACGTTGGCTATCTGCCATGTGATGCCATGTGATCAAGTCCGCCTACAGAAAAACTTTGAAAGCGCCGCGAAGCGGCGCTTTCAATTGCACGATATTGCTTAGAGATGGCTTAGAGATGTAAGTGTTGAATTACCGTATTTACATCCTTATCACCACGACCAGAGCAGTTAATGATAATGCGTTGATCAGGGGTTAACTGTGGGCAGAGCGTTTCGAGATAGGCGATCGCATGGGATGTTTCCAAAGCGGGAATAATTCCTTCCAAACGAGAGAGTCTTTGAAATGCATCTAAAGCTTCTTGATCGGTGACACTGTAATATTCTGCGCGACCTAAATCCTTCAGATAGCTATGCTCTGGCCCAACCCCAGGGTAATCCAAACCAGCGCTAATGGAATGGGCTTCCTGTACCTGTCCCTCAGTATCTTGCAATAAATAGCTCATTGCACCATGTAATACGCCGACCCGTCCAAGGGTTAGGGTTGCAGCATGAAACTCGGTATTTGTTCCTTTACCTGCGGCTTCCACTCCAATTAAACGGACGCTTGGCTCATCGACAAATTCATGAAATAGTCCCATTGCATTGGAGCCGCCACCTACGCAAGCCAACAAAATATCTGGCAAACCACCCCATTTCTCTTGGCTTTGACGGCGGCTTTCTTTACCAATTACCGCATGAAAATCGCGCACAATCATTGGGTAAGGATGAGGACCTGCAACGGAACCAAGAATGTAATGGGTATCGACTACATTAGTTACCCAGTCACGAATTGCTTCAGATGTGGCATCCTTGAGCGTGCCCGTACCCGCCTCAACAGGACGCACTTCTGCACCCATAAGCTTCATACGGAAGACATTTAGAGCCTGACGCTCCATATCCTGTACACCCATATAAATTACACAATCTAGACCAAAGCGAGCGCAAACTGTTGCTGTAGCCACACCATGCTGTCCTGCACCTGTCTCAGCAATGACCCGTTTTTTGCCCATACGGATCGCAAGGAGAACTTGAGCAAGTGCATTGTTGATTTTATGCGCGCCTGTGTGGTTGAGGTCTTCGCGCTTTAGATAAATCTGAGCCGTCCCATAGTGCTGTGTCAATCTCTCTGCAAAATATAGAGGGCTGGGTCTTCCCACATAGTCCCGCAAATAGCCATCTAACTCGCTGTTAACATCTGGATCATTTTTGTAATGATAAAAGGCGGTTTCTAGCTCAGTAAGAGCGCTCATGAGGGTTTCGGGGACATACTTGCCTCCAAAAATCCCAAACCGCCCTAATGCATCGGGACGATTGATGAGTGTGGATGTTGCATTTAGTTTGGGTGCGATCGGCGTTGTGGTCATTGCGGTGGATCTTGACTGATGAGTTAGCTACTATTAAAACTTGCTTGGGGTGTTTATGGCACAGTATTTAGAATAACAAATTTTGAAAGTGCCGCTTCGCGGCACTTTCAAAATTTTCAGTGGTTTTTAAGCCATGACTTTGCGCTGTAACATATATCTACAACAGTGTGATGCGGCGCTTCGCGCCGCATCACACTGTTACGGGTTTTATGTCCTAACAAGAGGTGAATCAGTTTCATGAATCGAGAAGAAATCCGATCGCTAGAAATTACAAATTACCCTGTAGCAGGCGTTGACGAAGTTGGGCGGGGTTGTCTATTTGGTGAAGTTGTAGCGGCGGCGGTGATTTTGCCCATTGATAAATTGGCTTATCTAGAAGAACTTGGCGTAACCGATAGCAAAAAGCTGTCAACTCAGCGCCGCGAAAAGCTAGATCTGCTCATTCATGAAGTGGCGATCGCCTGTGCAATTGGCACAGCATCGGTTGAAGAAATTGATCAAATGAATATTCTCGCAGCAAGTTTACTGGCGATGGAAAGGGCGATCGCCCAGCTAAATCCACAGCCCAAGCATTGCCTGATCGATGGCAATCAACTTTTACGGTTTAAGCTTATTAGCCCGATACCACAAACTACAGTAGTTAAAGGTGATTCTCTGTCAATATCAATTGCGGCGGCAAGTATTATCGCGAAAGTATGGCGCGATCGCCGCATGGTCGAACTCGCAGAAGTTTATACAGGTTATGACATTGCTACAAATAAGGGTTATGGTACGCTTAAACATAGAAACTCAATCTCCAAATTGGGCTACAGCGATTTACATCGGCAAACTTTTAAAGTTAAATTTCGAGATTAGGACTTAGGGACTTGTAGTAAATGGCATAACTATTAACAACAAGCTCAAGGATGTTTAAATGTGGTGAAGCAAGATGAAATATGTAGTATATCGCTATGCTATCTCAGTAGGTCTTTTGAGCTTTTATCGCACTTCTCGCGCATACCGAGTCTCCAATCAAATTGAAGCTGTATTTAAAGGTATACCATATTCATTATTATCAATAATTTTAGGCTGGTGGGGAATACCTTGGGGGCCTATTTGGACAATTCAATCTGTCTTTATTAATTTTAGTGGTGGCTCATCTATTATTGATCAAAATATAGATAAAAACCAATCTTCCTCTAAAGTAAAAACAGAAGACTCACTTATTTATCCAAATATGAAACAAATAAAAGAGTCAATAAAAGCTTTGTACAAACATCTATCTCCTGAAAGTGTTAGATCATTTTCCAGTAGTATTTCTCCTAGGCAAATATCGGTCACTCCTAAAGACGATTCTATTATTGCTACTCATCAACTTGCAAGCTTAATTGTTCGTCATTTTATGCTTCCAGATGGGTCGATTCTAGTTAATTTCCGCAAGAAATTAGAATCTGCGGGACTTGTGGAACTGACATCAGAAAATGAATACTTAGTAGAGATAAATGCACAATATAAAGATCGATATCGGGATATTTTAGCTATTCTAGCCCATGAAATTACTCATGTTTTTCTATATCGAGCAGAACTATTTTTCCCAAATCAATATGACAATGAAATTCTTACGGATACTACCTCTGTTTATTTAGGCGTTGGATGGCTCGGCTTAAATGCTTTTCGACTTACAGAAACTAGAGAAAGTGATAACTCTGGAAATGAATATGTGCGATATCAAGAGCAAAGGTTGGGATATCTCACACCCGAAGAGTTTGGCTATGTACTTGGGAAAAGGTCAATTATATTTAAAGAGAAGGTAAATAGTTATATTAAAGGTTCTGCTGCTAAATATGCTTTTCAAAGAGGTTTACAAAGAGCAAAGATGGAGTATCAATGCGCTCCCCTAAAAAGCTGTGGTTTGTTCAAGCGTATTCTTTATCAGTATCATCAAAAACGTTTTATCGCGATGGTTGATGCAGGTAACTTAAAAGGAACTACACGTTCATTTGATGGGTATCAGTTTGAAATTTCCGAAGAAATAAAAGTTATATTTGAGTGCCCTGTATGTAGTCAAAAGTTACGCCTTCCTATTAAGAAAAATATTGTTGCTCAATGTAACACTTGTAAAACAAGTTTGAATTGTATAACTTAAGGATTAGCTGAAAAGAGACAAATTATGCGTTTAATACATACATCTGATTGGCATTTGGGAAGAAAGTTAAAAGGAGTCGATCGCACACCTGAAATTGCCTTAGCTCTAGATGAAATTCTGCAATATGCAAAAGAATATGAAGTGGATGCTGTTTTAGTATCAGGTGATATTTTTGATGTGCCAAATCCCAGTACTGAAGCCGAGCGCGTTGCCTATGATTTTTTCTATAAGCTCAATCAGTTAAGTATTCCTTCAGTTGCGATCGCCGGAAATCATGACTCTGCAAATCGCATTGATAGCCTTGCCGATTTGCTATCCTTAGCAGGGGTGAGAGCTTTGGGTCGTCCTAGAATTGCCGAGGAGGGTGGCGTGGTTAACCTAGAGACGGCGAGCGGTAAACTTAGCATCGGTGCGATGCCCTTCGCATCGGAACGCAAGTTATTAGCTGCTGAGGATGTCTGGGATAAGGATGCTTTGGAGCAGCGAAATGATTATAAAACTACAGTTACCTACGTTCTCCAGAATCTCGCTAGTGCCTTTAAAACCGATGCAGTGAATGTGATGATGGCGCATATGACCGTCGAGGGAGCAAAGTTTACAGGTTCTGAGGCAGCTTTTTATAGTGGTGCTATGTATAGTCTTTCGGGCCAATCGATTCCTTCGGAATGCCAGTACGTGGGCTTAGGACATATCCATCGACCACAGCAAATTGCCAATGCTGCACCGACATATTATGCTGGCTCTCTAATTCAAGTGGATTTTGGCGAAGTGGGCGAAGAAAAAGGATTTAACTTAATTGAAGTGGAAACTGGGCGACCCGCAAAAGTACAGTTTCAGCCACTTACTTGTCATAAACCTCTTAAGCGAGTGGAATGTCATTTGGAGCAATTAGATGAGCATCTAGAAGCCCATCGTGATTATGCAGGCTATTTGAAATTTGCGATCGCTGTGGATACGCCGCCCATCGGACTTGCGGATCGGGTGCGAAAAGTTTGTCCACAAGCAGTCATGGTCGAGCCGAAGTTAATCATCAATGAATCGGCACAGGTTCCTGAACCAAAGGATTATGATCGCTTCGATCCGATCGCGGAGTTTCAAAAGTTTTATCGCGATCGGGAAAAAACCTTATCTCCTGAAGTAATTACCGCTTTTAAAGAGTTGTATATGGAATTTAGCGAAGTCCCCAATTAAAAATAACGACTAATTGATTATTGCTATTGTACATGGAGTTTCTTGATGCGTCCTCTTCGTTAATTGTCGAAGAATTTACTATTTCTAGGTACGGATAGATGATATTAGATAACGAAAACCAGAATCTAAAAGTCCATGAGTGGATTAAGCAGTATACAGAAGTAGGCACGATTGATATCGTTACAGGCTATTTCACGGTTGGAGCTTTAGCTTATCTTTCGCAGCAGGTTAATCAAAAAATTACGAAGTTTCGGCTAGTACTGGGAGATATCGTTAACTTTGATCAAGTCGATGATCGTCCCTTAGAGTTACTAAATGAGAACATTACGATTGAGGCAGCACTGAATCTTAGTCGTCTGGCTCAGGAAGCGGTTGACTTTTTAAAGCAGGACAAGGTTAGAGCAAAAACTTTAGAACCAAATTTTTGTCATGCTAAGTGTTACTTGTTTGAGCCATCAAAAAAAGACGATCGCAACAAATACTTTATTTCAGGTAGCTCTAATCTAACTGAAGCAGGGATTGGCTTAAAGCATACTAATAATCTGGAACTGAATATTGCTGAGACGGGAAACAATAGCCAATATAAAGAGCTAGTTGAATGGTTTGAGACTCTCTGGCATAAGCCCCAAGCTCATAAAGAGAAGACGCTTGTGGCTAAGGATGGCACGAGTAAAAAGGTTGATTTTAAGCAATATCTGATAGAGGCGATCGCGAAAATATTTATCGAATATTCGCCACGGGATATTTACTACAAGATTTTATTTGAGCTATTTGGCAATCAAATCTTAGAAATTGAGAACGATCCAGAATTTAATCGTCAAGTCGGCAGGTTAGAAAATACGGCTGTTTTTAATGCTCTCTATGACTTTCAGAAAAAAGGAGTCTTGAGTTTAATAAGGATGCTTCAGAAATATGATGGGGCAATCTTAGCGGATGCGGTGGGTTTGGGTAAAACTTGGAGCGCTTTGGCAGTAATGAAGTTTTTCCAGATGCAGGGACGCGAAGTGATCTTGCTGTGCCCTAAAAAACTAGAGGATAACTGGAGACGCTATAAAGAGGATCAAGAATCTAAGTTTGAATCCGACAAGCTTAAGTTTTTTATGCGCTTTCATACGGATATGAGTAGCTCTCGTATAGAGTCCTATAGCGATCGCGCTGATAAGTTCTTTCGTGACGATAAGCCTAAGCTGATTGTGATTGACGAAAGCCATAACTTGCGGAATGACAAGGCAAATCGTTATAAGTTTCTGGTTGAGCAGATTTTGCAGAAAAACCAAGATGTCAAAGTTTTGTTGATATCGGCAACACCGATCAATAATTCTCTGAATGATGCTAGAAATCAGTTTAAGTTGATGGTGCAGGGGAATGTGCATGGCTATGACGCAAAATTGGGTGTTAGAAATATTGATTATTCTTTTAAACAAGCCCAGACAATGTTTAATGAATGGCGTAAAGATGACAATCCCAAAATCGGAGACTTTATTAAAAAACTCTCAGGTAATGATTTCTTTAGATTGACGGATTCTTTGCTCGTGGCACGAACTCGCAAAATGGTTGAGAGTCAGGAGACTGATTTAATATTTCCTTTTAAAAATAAGCCCGTAAACTTGTTTGTAACACCACATCAGCTTGGCAATTTTGAAAGTTTTGAGGAGTTGTTTGAGCATTTCCCCCCGATGCTGTCAGGCTATCAACCAGCATTTTATTTAGATGATAACTCAGGCATCAAAAAAGACGTATTGCGTGATGAAAAATTACGCGATCGCTTTCTAGTCAAGATGATTTATATCCTGATGGTGAAGCGGTTAGAGTCTTCTTGGTTCTCGTTTTGTTCAACGGTTGAGAAGATTAAGGATCATCATCAAAATGCTTTAGATAAGATTACGGCTTATCAAGCAAATAAGGCGAAACCCATTACCCTAGAAAATGATGCGGGAACCTTGGATGATGATCAAAATGACGATGAGTTTACAGAAGCGGTTGAGCAGTACACGCTAGGTAAAAAACGCCCAATTAGTATTGCAGAAATAGATCGAGTTGGTAACTTAGATAAGTTTAAAGAGGATTTGAAACAAGATTTAGATGCTCTAGATAAGCTTTCGGTCAACTTACAAAAGTTTGCTGTAAAACTTGACAAAGAAATTGCTCCAACTACCAAGAAGTCAGTGCGGCTAAAATCCTGTGATGACAAGTTGCAATCTCTAATTGCTGAGATTGTTAAAAAACGCAAATCAGGCATAAATAACCATAATCCTAAGGTAGTGATTTTTACGGTCTATCGAGATACGGCGGTATACCTGTTTGAGCAGCTACGGGCTAGAGGTTTTGACAAGATCGCGATCGCCTCTGGGACTGGCTCATATTCCGATGATAGCGATTCCTTCGGATGCGGTTCCCGCCTCAAGCAGTCTATGGAAGCGATTCTTGAAAGATTTGCGCCTTACACAAAGTTATTTTGTGAAAAGGAATGGGCTTTTGATACTGAGAAACAAGGCTTAGAAGCTTTTGCAGATTGGCAAGAATGGGTTAAAGAGAATCACCCTGATACATACCAAAAGTTAACTAAGCCTATTGACATCTTGATTGCCACCGATGCTCTCAGTGAGGGACAAAACTTACAGGATGCAGATATGGTAATTAATTACGATATCCATTGGAATCCTGTGCGGATTATTCAACGGATGGGACGGATCGATCGCTTAGGCAGTCCGAACCGAGAAATCTTCGGAACTAACTTCTGGCCATCAGACAATATTAATTCCTATCTCAATCTGCAAGGACGGATCGAGCAACGGATGGCGGCGATGAAGTTGGCTGGCTCAGAGGTCGATCCTCAGTTCTCGGATAGCTTTGCAAAGATGGCTCATGATGAAGATTTTGACCGTAAGATGAACGATCACATGATGGAGCAGATGCAAATTACTTGGGATGACATTGAGGTAAGCGATCAAGGGTTAGGCTTTGATAGTTTATCTTTGGAGCGCTATCGACAGGATTTACTGGCTGAGTTTAATCGCGATAAGGATAAATATCGCCAAATGCCCAAGGGTGTCTATTCAGGATTTTTGGGAGATGCTGACAATAGCAATGGGATTGTGGCTTTACTGGGCTATCCTGCGAAGCCATCGAAAAAGCTCGATCATCAATATCAGGTGTTTGATTTGATTTATATCGATATGTCAGGCAAGTTGGTTTTAAACAATCAAAAGGATGTTTTAGACTTTCTGACTCTAAATAAAGATAAAGATCGATTTGTACCTCCTGCTGTGGATCGAGGGGATCAAGAGGCGATCGCTGAGTTAGTTAATGCGCTCAAAGCTTGGCTAAGTAGTCAAGCGGTACAAACTGAGGTGATGGAGGATGGCACGACTAAGGAGACGATGGGAAAGGCGGCAAGGGATTTAATCGGCAAAATCAAAAAGGGTAATCAGATGGCATTCGATTTTATCAAGCAAGATGGTGACGTGGAGCAGAAGTTTCAGGTTGATAAGTTTGATTTGGTGGCTTGGCTGTTAGTAAGTAAATGTTTGAACACGGATTAAGGGGATTACGCTGATTTCACGGATTTTTTTGTAGAATAAATCAAAATCTGCGAAATCCTTTAATCCGCTTAGTCCGCGATTCAGGCATTGTTTTGAATAGGAGACAAAAATTATAGAAAGCTTTAATCTGACTGAACACGCTCGTTATCAAATTCAAAAGCGCAAAATATTAGAATCGTGGGTAGAACAGATTTTTTGATAGGAGAGTAAAATGAAACTGATTGTACATAAAGAAGATGATGCATTGTATTTGAGCTTAGATGATTCAGATGTGATTGAGTCTGAAGAGGTGAGTGATGGCATTATTTTGGATTACAACGCAGAGGGAAAAATTATTGGGATTGAGATGCTGTATATCAGTAAGCGTAGTCCTAATTCTTTGCAGAAAATTTTATTGGAAACGAGTGCTTAAAATAAAAAATTAATTAAAAAAGTTAATTAAATTGAGTAAATAGGTATGACCATTGCCGTTACAGAAAATATCCGATCGCTTCATGATGTAGAGACAAAGTTAGGGTTACGCCGATCGCATAATCCAGATTTTTTTAAGGAATGGCAAGGAGAGTTTACAGAATTAGTAGATACCGAGAAATCAACGTTAGATCGGATTAAGCAGTCATATTTGTATCATGTGAATGAAGGCTTTTTGTCTGAGGGATCAGTCAATTTGCTGATGGTTTCACCGTTGCTATTTTTGGCAGGTTTTCTGGAATCTCCTTTTAGTTTGCGAAGTGAAGAGTCGGTTGAGATTAGCGATCACAGTGGTACTATTACTTATCATGGCAGAATTGATGCCTTAGTTTTGAATAACAACTTATGGATAGTTTTAATTGAAGCAAAGCGTTCTAGTTTTTCGTTTTTAGTGGCAGTACCACAGGCTCTTGCTTACATGATGGCAAGTCCAAATGGGGATAAGCCAACCTATGCACTTGTTACAAATGGTGATCATTTTATGTTTGTTAGGTTGCAAGATTCGCAATACGAGCTTTCTGATGATTTTTCACTGTTTAAGCGATCGCATAATGAGCTTTATGACGTGCTTCAAATTCTAAAATCTTTTGCTAACATCTTGTAAGAATCTGTAAATAATGAATTTAACCATCTTCAACCAATTAGATTTTCTGCCAGCTTTAAAAAAATTCTTTATTGAGGATTTGAAAGTACGTGTAAATGTAGTGACGGATGCGCCGATCGCTACTAAGGATATTCTCACGAATACTTATAAAAAGTCTTTTGATGACTTAATTGAAGAACCAGATAAAGATAAAGGTAAAGGTATTTATTTTTTAGGCATGGTTGATGATGCCGCGTTTCGGGGTGGCAAGAGTTTAGATATTTCGCAAATCAAATCTGATTATGATGGGATTTTGATTTTTGGGGTAACTTTGAAGGGGCGTGAGGGCGGTTTGTTGCCAACGCGATCGCAGTTAGCGGAAATATCTCGTGCTTTTAATCGAGAATTTTGCTATACGCCTGTGGTGGTGGTGTTTAAGTATGCCGATGCTGACAAAACATATTTGGCGTTTGCGAATACGGAGAGGTTGAAATATAAGGATAATCGTGAGGGTGAGAAAGCGGGGAAGGTGACACTGCTAAGGGATATTGATATCAGGCAGCCACATTCGGGACATGAGAGGATTTTGGCGAATTTAGCAATATCGACTACGGGTAAAAATAAAGTTGATTCGTTTGCCAGCCTTTATAAGTATTGGCAGGAAGTCCTTAGCGTTAGTTTGCTGAATAAGGATTTTTATAAAGATCTCTCTAACTGGTATTTTTGGGCAGTTGGGCGTGTTACGTTTCCTTCAGAGCCTACATTACTTGAAGCTCAAGCTAAGAAGGTTAGTCTTGAGGATTTGCAAAAAGAACACAAGTCTAAAAATGTGATCCGTTTGCTGACGCGATTACTTTTTGTTTGGTTTATTAAAGAAAAAGGGTTAATTCCTCCAGAGCTTTTTGAGCTTGATGATTTGCAAAGAGATATTCTCAAAAATATCTCTCCCTATCATGATTTAGGACTGTTTAAGCAGTTAAATCAAGAAAGTATCTACTACAAAGCGATTTTATAAAATCTCTTTTTTGCGACCCTAAACTGTCCGATTAAGCCAATGGAAAGCCATGATAATCGAGTAAGAGGCTTTCGGAAGATGGATAACTATGGACAGCACCGAGATGCTAATTTCTTGATGCGCTATGAAAAACATTTCCAAAATTCAGATCGATTTGTGGAGATGGTGAATGGTGTTGTGCCTTTCTTGAATGGTGGACTTTTTGAATGTTTGGACGATAAGTTAAATAAGGTTTATATTGACGGATTCTCAGATAATTTACCTAAAAATGAGCAGTTAATTGTCCCTGATTATTTGTTCTTTGGCGTAGAGGAGAAGGTGGATTTAAGTGCTGAATATGGTGTAACTAATAAGGCAACCAAAGAGGCGGCAGTCAAGGGTTTAATCAATATTCTCAAGGCTTACAAATTTACGATTACAGAAAATACACCGATTGAAGAGGATGTTGCCCTCGATCCTGAGTTGTTGGGTAAGGTATTTGAGAATCTTTTAGCTAGTTATAATCCTGAGACGAAGACCACAGCCAGAAAGCAAACAGGCTCTTTTTATACGCCCCGTGAGATTGTTAATTACATGGTGGATGAGAGTCTCATTGCCTATTTGAAAAATGAGTTACTGTCTCAAGAGTCTGGATATCAAGGGGAAGATTTAGATCGGCAATTGCGTCAACTGGTTTCTTTTGATGCTGTTAATCCGTTTGCAGGAAATGCTGAGGTTCAGAAACGGATTATTAAGGCTTTGGATAAATGTACTATTCTTGACCCTGCCTGTGGTTCGGGTGCTTTCCCGATGGGGATTTTGCAAAAGATGGTACATATTTTATTTAAGGTTGATCCGAAAAATACGGAATGGAAACAGCGTCAAATTGCAAGGGTTGAAGCGGCTATTAGTCAGTTAGAGGATTTGGAAGATGCCCAATATCGGGAGCAAGGGATTCAAGATTTGAACGCTCAAATTAAGGATATTGAGGAGGCTTTTGCTAATAATGAGTTGGATTATGGGCGTAAGTTATATCTGATTGAGAATTGTATTTATGGGGTAGATATACAGTCCATTGCTACGCAAATTTCTAAGCTGCGGTTCTTTATTTCGTTGGTGGTTGATCAAAGGGTTGATCCAAGTAAGGATAATTTTGGGATTCGTCCTTTGCCTAACCTCGAAACTAAGTTTGTGGCGGCGAATACTTTGATTGGCATTGAGAAACCAAAAGCACAGTTAAGTTTGTTTGATACGCCAGAAATCAAGAACTTAGAAGCGGATTTAAAGAAGGTCAGGCATCGTTTATTTAGTTCTAAGTCTCCTAGTCATAAGCGGAGGCTGAGAGATCAAGATAAGGCTTTGAGAGAACAAATCGCTGTGGTTTTGCAGAGTAATGGATACACAACTGATACTGCAAATAAATTAGCAAATTGGGATCCGTATAACTTAAATAATTCGGCAGTATTCTTTCATCCAGAGTGGATGTTTGGGATTACAGAAGGATTTGATGTGGTGATTGGAAATCCGCCTTATGGGGTTTCAATCAAGGGAAATGATAGGTCTGAAATTTTAAAATTTTTAAACAAGGTACCAGACTACGAGGTATATTATTTTTTCATTGAAGTAGCTTATAAAATCGTTGCTGATAAAGGCACTCTCTCTTACATTGTTCCGAATACATATCTATTTAACGTCTTTGCCGAAAATTATCGAAATGATTTAATTAACAAGTGGGGAATAAAATTAATTATTGATTTTACGAATTTTTCATTATTTGATACAGCAACTGTAAGAAATTCTGTTTTTTTAATAAGTAAAGATTCTACAACTCTAAAAATCAATTATTTATCAACTAGTAATGAAAACTTATCTCTTGATGAATTTATTTCTCAAGAAATGCAAATATTAGACGTTTCCTTGCTTAAAGAGTTTTCTCAAAATTGGGCTTTAGCATTTAAGTTACCTCAAAACAAAATAAATGCTATTGCAAATATTAAGAAAAATGCTCAACCATTAAATTATTATTTCCCTGAAATATCACAAGGGCTAAGGGTCTTCTGGGTTTGAGGGGTAAATTGTATAGTAGTGATACAACATTTGATAGCGTTATTAGTCTCTAACTATTGCTCAGA
>Ga0169931_10007432_pt1 | contig 16239 bp, 14 predicted proteins | sample Kivu_15m_20L_FD_129675 | JGI IMG/M metagenome (GOLD analysis project Ga0169931, IMG submission 129675) | Freshwater microbial communities from Lake Kivu, Western Province, Rwanda to study Microbial Dark Matter (Phase II) - Kivu_15m_20L... | ecosystem: Environmental > Aquatic > Freshwater > Lake...
CCTGCCTCGGATGCCGATGCCCGTGAGCTTGCGGCACTCGCCCGCTGCCTACGCGGCCGCCAGCACGGCGTGATTCAGCTCGTCAGCGACTTTGACCTGCTGCGTGGGCCCGAGCATTTCGATGCCGAGTTCGATCTGATCGAACTGCTCGCCCGTGAAAGCGCCCGCCCTCTGTCCATGACTTGGCTGCAACGCGACCCGGGCGGTGATCAATGGCAACGTATCCGGCAACGGACCGATGCGGCAGTGGCAGCTGGCCTCGATATTTCGCTGCAAGCCGGCGCGCGTGGCATCGGCGTCATACTGGGTCTCGATACGACTTTTCACCCGTTCATGGGCTTTCCGACTTACGTCGAGGTCGCACACCTGCCGCTCGCAGAACGGGCTGCGGCGCTCCGCGAGCCAGCGCGAAAAATGCGCCTGCTCCGCGAACAATCAGGCCGTCTATCCGGCGATGGCACCTCAGTGCCGCCAATCGTCGATCTCATGCTGGCGCGTATCGACCTCATCGCCGCGCGCATGTTTCCGCTCGCAAACGACGGCGGCCGCTCACCGAATTACCAACCAGATATCGCACAAAGTTTTTATGTTCGAGCTCGAGAGCGCGGGTGCAGCGCGCTTGAGGCCATTTACGACTTTTTGGTTGCCGGTGACGGTACGGCCCTCATCCACTTTCCAATCTTTAATTACAACGACGGGTCACTCGCTGTCGTCAAAGAAATGCTGCAGCATCCGCGAAGCCTGTTTGGACTATCGGACGGCGGCGCGCACGTCGGTACCATATCCGATGCCAGCACCACGACCTTCATGCTGCAACATTGGGGCAAGGACCCGGCAGAGGGCGGACTTGGCGCCGAGCGCTGCATAGAGATGCTGACCCGTCGCAATGCGCTACACATGGGGCTGACCGATCGAGGTTCGATCGAAGTTGGCAAACGCGCCGATCTCAATCTGATCGATCCGTCGAATCTCGAAACCGGCATGCCGCGCATCGTGCGTGACTTGCCCGCAGGCGGCCGCCGTCTGCTGCAGCTACCCGAGGGCTACCTTGGCACCTGGGTCAATGGCACGGCGATCACCGGTAACGGCGAGCTATTACCGAGTCGTCCCGGTCGTTTGGTTCGACTCGGACACTGACGCTTACTTGCAGCCTGCGGCAACACGTTGGGTCACGGCCTCTACCCAGTCACCCGCTTCGTCGAAGGCCATGTTCGACGAACGCCCCTCGAGACGGTGATAGCCGAAATCGGGACGTACTGCTCGCACGCGCTCTAGCGTGAAATCGAGCAGATCATCAGGGTTGGATAACACCACCATCGGCACTTTAAGTGCCGCGAGATTGCTCGCCATGTCGTACTTGAAAACCGCATGGTGCCCGAACCACTCGTTTTCGCCCGCGAGGAATAAGGAGAACACCGACCAATGCAGTGCATCGGCACTGCCGGCGACCCGTCCCGAGAGGAACGTGTAGCGCTCGGACAAATGTCCACCCTCAGGCTTGTAGCTTTGATCCCAATGCGGCGCAGCCAAGCGCGCCTTCGCTTCGGTCTCGGTGTAGATCGGCACACCGTGTCCAACCAGACACTGGACCGACTGTGGCGCCTGCCTTGCGTACTCAACACCGAGCGTTGCACCGGTGTGATGACCGACTACCACCGAGCGCTCGATGCCGATGTGTCGCAGCGCGGCTGCGAGCGCAGCAACGTAGTCGCTGATTGCGGGTGGCGACGCCGGCCTTGCCGAAAGCCCGTAACCCGGCGTGTCGAGCGCAATCGAGCGTATTCCACGCGCAGCGAGCTCGGCTTGGGCCCGCGCGTAGTACAGATGGAACCAAGGCACTTGGTGAAACAGCACATAGACGGGTGTTCCGCCCCGCGATTCACCCACATCTTGATAGTGAATTTGACCGAGCGGTGATGGTGCATAACCACGTTCAACCCTGAGGCCTGGCTGCCCAACTTCGGTCAACGTGGTCCGCTGCTGATCAGAGGATGGCGCGGCGCGCGCTGAATCCGCGACCAACGGCAGCAACGCTGCGGCCAACAACAATCTGACCCCTAGCTTCATCATGCGCTCCGACCAAAAGGCAAGCGCTGACCAAGCAGACGCCCGAAAGTAAGCGCGGGCGTCACCATCATGCCGCCGACGAACGATTGCCCCATCAACTGTCCCGCACCCAACAATTCACCGGCGGCATAGAGATTGCGCACGGGCTCACCGCGCGCGCGCACGACGTTGAGGGCGCCATTGACGGCAAGACCGACTGTCGAGGTCGTCGAGTGACCTTGATGACGGATCGCGTAGAAAGGTCCCTGCGTGATGGGACGTGGCAGATGCGCGCGACCGAACCGGTCTTGCTGACGCGCCACGCCCCTGTTGTACTCGATCACGCTGCGCTGCAAGCCCTCGGGATCAATGCCGGCCTTGCGGGCGAGCTCCGGCAACGAGTCGGCTTTGACGAACCAGCTGTGTACCTCGAAAGCATCACGCATTTCCTCACGACTGAAGCCGCCGACCCCAGGGGGTGCCTCGGCGAAAATGCGTTCATCGAAAACGATCCAGTAGCGCAGATCGGGCTGTGCAAGCAGTGACATCTCGCGCTTGTCGAAACTCGGTTCATCTTCGCGAATAAAACGCTCGCCGCGCGAGTTGACAAAGATTTCCCACGGTTGGCGTTGCTGGGGAACCACGGTAAAACGCCCGAACATCTTGGCCGGAAAATTATCGTCCGCCAGAATCGAACCGAAATTGCTCAAATAATTTTCGCGGCCGCGAACGAAACCGCCGACCGAAATACCGAGCTCAATCCCCGCGCCCATCGAGTAGGCGTAACCGTTGTCGCCGTAATCCCGCACGCCCGAGAGTCGCTCGAACATCTCGGGATTCGAAACGTACCCCCCACAGGAAAGCAGCACATGACGGCCGCGGAACACGGTTTCGGTGAGACCCGATTTGACGCGCACGGCTTCGACGGCTCCGGAATCATCGGTAAGTAGAGCCGTGACCGGTGACGACAACAAAACTTTCACGCGTCCGCTCGCAACCTGCGGCGCGAGCGCCGGTCGCAGCATGGCGAGAATCGTTCGACCGCCATCCGCACCCCAGTAATAACGCTTTTCGGAGTACGGCTCGTGGCCCTGACCCAGCACAGGGTGATCCGGCAGTGGTTTGAAGCCACCGTCCATCAGCCAATCAAAAGTTACGGCCGCGTTATCGACCGCAAGCCGTACGATCTCGGGGTCGGCGGTATTTTTGCTGATGCGCATCACGTCGTCGTAATGCGCCTCTGCCGAGTCACGAATACCAAGCGCGGCTTGCAAACGAGTGCCCGCAGCGCTCATCTGCCCGGTCGACAAATGCAGCGTGCCGCCGATATCGGGTGCCGCGTCGATCATCAAGACATGCGCGCCACGTTCAGCCGCGAAGATCGCTGCCGGTATGCCCGCAGTACCGGCCCCGACGATGATCAGATCGAAGCGTTCATGGCCGGCTGCAGCCCACACTTGCTGCACCGATGACCCCAAGCACCACGTCGAGGCGACTGCCCCGACTCCTCGAACAAATGCACGTCTCTTCATCTCACCCCCCGAGATGAACCCCGTTCAAGTCGTCAGCGCTTAGTCGCACCAAACACGAACCACCCCCCACTGCCGTGCGCCGGCGATTCGATTTCGCCGCGCATGAATTGCGCATGACGCTCTTCACCAAACGTGAGGATGTCGGGCACGTGTAACTTGAAAGCCTTACCGGGCTCAAAACCCGCCTCGAGACACAGCGCAACAGGGTCCTGAGCGCGGTACGAGGTGTACCAGGGTTCGTTATTGTTGAGCGTGTCCCAGTTCCAGAAGAAATTGTCATATGCCGAAACCGTGGCTTCGTCGGGCAATTCCATGTGCACCATGACACCGCCCGGCGCCAACAGACGATTGCACTCCTTGAGGATTTTTTTGGTGGCCTTCACCGAGACCTCATGGAAGAAGAAGCTCGAGACGATCAGATCGAAATGGCCATCAGGGAAATCAGTCGCCTCGGCATTCTGCTGACTGAAATGCACCGGGATGCCTTCGTGCTCGGCGATCGCATGCCCGTAACGCAGCACCGGCGCACCCACATCGATGCCATACGCCTCGGCCTGTGGATAGGCCGTGCAGTAGGGCAGCAGGTTCTTACCTGTGGTCGTGCCCATGTCGAGGATACGCCGCGGCTTGAAGTCGGGGAATTTTTTCTTGAGCCAATAGGAAATGGACTCGGCAACGGCGCCGGGTTTTTTCCGGTAAGGATGCTGGCCCGAAAAAACCTTGCCACCGAAACCAACGACAGCGCCTTGCGCAACATCATCTGCCGTGTACTCGGCATGCACCCAACCTGGCGCGAGATGCACATCGAGTGAAGTGATGTACTTCGGAAGGTCGAGATTGGGGTTTAGCCTGAGCGAACCACCGGCAGGGTTACGCTTGGCAAGATCGCTCGCCAAATCGATCATCTCGGGCAGAGCGCGTTCGACCGCGGGCTGTACTGAGAGGTAGCACATCTCTTGCGCGTTGTAGCGCACCGAGCTGTAGAACCGATAAGACTGTTCGCGCTCCATCGATTTTTCGATAGCCGCCCAATCTTCGGGCTTGCGACCCTCGCGCTCGAGCTTGGGCTCGATGCGGTTGTCGTAATCGCTCTTGAGCGCGCGCCGCAGATCAATGATGGCGTGCTTGCGAATCATGCTGACCATGCTCTGACGGGCACGCTCGTCATGAGTGGGACGGAACAACTCTTCGATGTTCGGTACCGGGATCTCTTTGGGATTAGCCGCCATGATTACTACCTCCAAGAATACTGTCGAAAATATCGCAGTCGGACCGCTCGGAAAAGCCCCGAGCAGCTCGCCTCAATCCGGGGAATGCATCCGCAACACGCGCTTGAGATAAGCGTCGCGCCAAGCTGCGCGCTCTTGCTCGATAGCAGCCGAGGGTTGATAGGCCTCGATCGCGGCACGCGTCACGCTGCCATGACTGTCTAAGAGCCGCTCGACGGTATCTTGCCGCTCACGCAACACCGCCACTTCGGTGGTGAGCTCGAGCAGGAACGTCATCATCTGATCGAGCGAAGGGTCTTCGAAAAAGCTCGGTCGCTTGCCCTTGGTGTGGCGCGGCAGGCGAACCTCGTTACTCGTCGTCATCTCGAACCCTCCTGACAATCGTCAACCCGAAAGCTGGTAGATTCGCCGTGTGATTCGGCGTTGTTTCTGGAATATACACGGCTCTACGGGCTGTTCTGACATAGGGGTTTTCCGCTGATGAAACTGCGTTGCAGCTTGGCCACGGTGCAGAGGCTTTTTTCGGTACTTATCGCCACGACTCTGTTGTCCCTGGCCGCAGAGAGGTCAAATGCGGAGCCCGCATTGAAGCGCTTTGAGATCGCAACGATCGCCGCTCGCGATCTCGATTGGGTGGAGTTGCACTACGGCCGCTGGCTTGACTACAAAGTGCGCGAGCGTGGTGTCGTTTCGCAGGCTATGGCGACCGCATGGGGCGCACCGGCGAGCGAAGGTGCCCGCTATCTACTTTTGAGCGCGGACGCTGCGCCGCAGATTTTTTTGCGCGCGATCGCAACGCCACCACTTGAGGGATATCGCGCCCTCACCACCTATGGCTGGAATGCCATCGAACTCATCGTCGATGATCCGGACGAGCTCTTCAGCAGCATGCAAGGCTCACCTTTCAGGGTCATTGGCGAGCCCAAGCCGCTCGTCACGATTCCCTCAATTCGTGCTTTTCAAGTGGTCGGCAACGACGAGGAAGTGCTCTACCTCACGGCCGAGATGGGTGATCGCAGCAAGTCGGTACTGCCACCGCCGAATGGGCGTATTGGCCGAGTGTTCATCATGGTGCTCGCCGCGCGCCATCCCGAGGGCACTCTCGACTGGTACGCCGATAAATTCAAACTGCGTCCCGGCGCGCTGCGCTCGCGCCCAAACCCCATGATCAATCGCGCGCAAGGCATTGCGCTTGATACTTCACTGCCGATCGCGACGGCGCGGCTTGCCGAACACGGCAATCTCATCGAATTCGATGGCTATTCGCCAAACGCCACGCCGCGGCCCACGATAGCCGGCCATCTACCGCCGGGCGTTGCCATGACGAGTTTTGCCGTTCCCGACCTCGATGCACTCGAACTCGAATGGTTGCAGCCGCCCACCGTACTTTCCGGCGAGGCCTATCGTGGCCGACGCGCGGCAACCACGCGGGGTCCCGATGGCGAGTTGATCGAACTCATCGAAGAGCGCTGACCTCAAAACTCAAGGCCGGCAGACGACCTCGAATTTTTCCATCGTCACCGGCATGTCGGCAGACCACTGCTTGCCGACCGGTGCCAGGGTGCGATTGAAGAAATCTTTGTGGACCTGGCGCCACGCCGCGAGCGGACGTACCGGCTTACCTTCGTACTGAGAGTATTCCTCGGTGACCGCATCGAACGGCATGGTGCGGAGCATCGTGGTACGCAACAGACCGGCTGGTGCACCCTTGCCATCAAGCATTACGGAATAGCCGCCCTCGTAGGGGCGCCTCTCGGCCTCGCGCGCGAACGACCACGGCGTTGTGGCCGTGATGGTTTTCTCGCCGGATAAAATCAAACCGGTGAGCACATTGGTCATGGCTTCGTTATCACCAAATCGCCGTACGCGATAAGGTTCATCGAGCGCCACACCAAGCTTGGCTGCACAGCCCTGCCAAAAGCGACGCGCTGCCGCATCCGGTCGACGCGTCAGCGCCTCGTTGAAGTCCTCGGAAAATAGAGTCTCGTAAACGCTTTTCGAGTCGCGCCTGATTCCGTCGATGAAACTGCGCAGCTCTGCGTCGTCGGCAAACGCCTCGCAGCGATCGAAACGCCCCTGCACCGTGTACCGCAGATACTGAACCCGCGCCGCCTGCCGACCGGCAGTTGCCGAGTCACGCCAATAACGCTCGGCGAGACAAAGGTCGGTGGGTGCGAAGGGGCGCGCCCGGGCGATAAAGGTCGCAAAGATGTACTGCGCCTGTATGTGCCCACCATCAGCAGCCAATTTCATTTCATTGACGGCTCGCTCGTTTTGATTGGTGTAAAACAAAACGCGCGCGAGCTGATAGCGCGCACGTGCATTGCCGGGTTCAGCAACGAGGGCCTGCTCGCACGCGGCTATGGCGCGCGGATAGTCGATATCGTTCTGGTGGATACCGGGCGTGACCTTTTGCGGATCTTCGGGGTGTGCAGCCAAGCGATCGCAATCGTTGACTTCACTGGCGTTCGCCTGTGACACCAGCATCGACGCAACGAACCCAAAAATACAAAACTGAACCAGACGCTTAATCATGTCACCCCCTAAGCCTAGACGTTTGTTCAATTGCTGCGCTCACGTGGCGTCACGAGTATCGTCACCAGCGTGCCCGTGAGCGTCGACGCCTCAATCATCACGGTCGCGACCCGCTCACCACGAGTGTAGGTCAGACCACTGGTCTTACCCTGCAGAGCAGTGACGAGCTCCCAACCACTGCGACTCATCGAATTGTAGAAATGGTTATAAGTGTCCACCGAGGATTGCGTGGTGCGCAGCACAATACGACCCACCCAGCGCTCATCAGTACCGACGATCAGCGTGTTGGCTTCGTCAAGCTTGGCACCAGCTGGCAGACTGAAATCGCCGAGCTGCAGCAATTTCTGGGGAGTGGCGCGCGACGCACTCGCGCTGCCTGCGGCCGGCGAAACGCCAGACTTGGTGTTGGCAGAACGATTGAACGGCGAGCTTCCGGACTCGCAGCCGGCAACCACCAGCAGCACAATCGCAGCAAGCAGCTTGGACAGCGTTGGCATTTTCGAACCTCCCCCATGCTAAAAAGCGAACCCACCTTGCTTCGCTATTATGCGCAACTGCGGCATCATCGGGGCGATGCCCCCAGGGTCAATCTTCATCTAACCGACAAGGAGTCACCATGAGCACGGCAACTGGAATGCGCAGCGGATTTTTCACACGCGTCTGCAACGGCTTGGCAATGCTCGCACTGTGCGCGGTAGCCAGCCTGCAAGCGGCAACGGCCGCCACCGTCGGCGCACCAGCGCCGGAATTCAAACTACAGGACCAGACCGGTGCCTGGCGCAGCTTGGCCGACTATCGGGGCAAATGGGTGGTGCTTTATTTCTACCCCAAGGACAACACCCCGGGCTGCACGACGCAAGCCTGCGAACTGCGCGATGACATTTTCGCCTTTCGGCGCGCCAACGCCGTGATCCTCGGCGTCAGCGTCGATGAAGTCAGCTCGAAGGAAAACTTCGCCAATGAGCACAGCCTGCCCTTTCCGGTGCTCTCCGACCCGAGCACAGCTGTGACCAAGGCCTACGGATCACTCACGAGCTATCCACAATTCAAGCTGTTCAATATCGCGCGTCGCGACACCTTCATCATCGACCCGCAAGGACGCATCGCCAAGCGCTACGACAACGTCGACCCCAGTGGCCACTCTGCGATGGTGTTGGCGGAACTCAAAAAGTTGCAACGCTGAACGAAACAGGCTGGCAAGAAAACGCGGGCTGAATTAGTCTCATAACGCAATGCAACTATTTTGACTAGAGGGGGTTTTGTCATGGGGCATCGCGAAGACATCAGCGCGTTTTCCAATCGTTTCTTGGTCGCGCTGGAACGGGGCGACCCGGAAGAGGTACGCGCGTTCTACGAGCCGGATGCCCGCATTTGGCACAACTTCGACAACGTCGCGCAAACGATCGACGAAAATCTCAAGTTGCTCGGCTGGATGAGTCGCAAGCTGCCCAAGCGACATTACCGAGTCGTGCGGCGTGAAATCCTGCCTGATGGCTGGTTCCAGCAACATGTACTCGAAGCGACGCTGCCCGACGGCAAACCGTTCGAAATGCACGCCTGCTGCGTCATCACCATGAAAGACGGACTCATCACCCGCCTCGAGGAATACCTCGACCCGGCACAAGCGGCCCCACTCAAGACCCTTTAATTCAGGGGCTTATCGAGTCGCAGCCACTCGCGGGACTCGCCCGCCTCAAACGAGGCGGCGCGCCTGCGTGATGCGAAATCTCGACGCCACGAAAGCTGCATCAGTCAACGTGGCATTACCCGCAGGGTTCAGGCCCGTCACGTGATAATCGCTGTACGCCGCAGCGAAATTGAGCGGCATGGGTCCGGTCAGATTGGTGGTCAACTGCGCACCTGCTGAACTGAACGCGTCTTCCGCTCGACCGATATATCGCTCGTCGGTTGAATAAAGGAAAGCGGTGATGGCGCCGCCACGCTTGGCATCGCACGCGGCAGCCGCAAGCGCCGCCTCGGCATCCGCCGCGCGAATCACAAAGCCGATCGGCCCGAAACGCTCTTCCCCGTACAGGCTCTCTGCAGCCCCACCGGCATCGACCCCCACTAACAAAGGCGAACGGGTTCGGGCCGCGGGAAATGTCGCGTGCGCGTAAGGCGACGACTCGAGCAGAACCCGCCCACACCGACCTGCAGCAGCTGTGATCTCGTCGATCAACGACAACGTAGCCGGTGATTGAATGGCAGCGAGCAAAGCACTCGCACGCTTGGCATCTTGTGCGATGGCGTGCATTGCAGCGGCGAGCTTAAGCGCAAAGTCATCGTGGGAAACCACCCCGTCGGCGGTACGCACACCCGCTGCCGGCAGATAGATATTCTGCGGCGAGGTACACATCTGCGCCGAAAACAAACTCATGGTGGTCGCGAGACTCTTGATGACGGGGTCGATGGCCTCGACCGACTCGACAACCACCGTGTTGACGCCGGAGGTTTCGGAAAAACATTGCGCGGGCCACGCATTAGCCTCGACCCAAGAACCAAAGCGCGCGCTACCGGTGAAATCGACGATAGCCGTGCGCGGATGTTTGACCAACACTTTTCCAAGCGGCGCCTCTGGCGTATCGAGACAGAGTGTCACGAGGTTCGGATCAAAGCCCTGCGCCGCCAAAACCTCACGACAAGTGCGCACGGCCAATGCCATTGGCAACACGGCCGAAGGATGCGGCTTGACGATCACCGGATTGCCGGTGGCCAAATTGGCAAACATCGCCGGGTAAGCATTCCAAGTTGGAAAGGTCGCACAAGTGAAGACAACGGCAACGCCGCGGGGCACCAACCGATAGTGCTTGTGCAAACTGATCGTCGTCGAGCCAAACTGCCTCTGCCACGACGCCTCGCGTGGCACCAGAGCCATGGCCGAGCGCGCATAGACCAAGGCTTCGACACCCCGATCGAGCGCGTTGGTGCCGCTGCCTGCATAGCTCATCAAAGAACTCTGTCCGGCCGTGTGCATCACGGCCTCTGCGGTCTCAAAGACCGAGTCGTAAAGCCTATCGACGATTTCCATACAAACGCCGAGACGCGCTTCGGGCGCCGCAGCCGCCCAGCGCGGCATCGCAGCTTCGGCCGCAGCGAATAGCGTATCCGGGTCGGACTGGGGGTAATCGATATCGAGCGAGCTTTGGGTATACGGCGAAATCTCACCCGCCACGCGCGCGACCATGCCCGGCTGCGACAACAGGAAGCTGCGTCCCAATTGATCTTCAAAGGCCTTTTTCCCGGCATCCGCAGCCGCCGCGCCGCCGCGATGCCGATCCGGCGTTTCAGGGAACAACGAAAAATAACCGCGGGTCCGACAGGCTTCGGTCGCCGCATCGAGCGCCGCACGATGTTTGTCGTAAAGATTACTCATGCGCGCCGTTTACTCCCCGTGTAGTTCGGAACTCGCTTCCAAGCCAACTCGTGACGCCGTAGCGCCTCCGGCGTTTGCTCATCGGCACTCAACACCAACTTTTGACCGCGCAAGCGCGCGTTACGCCATTGGCGCGTGCCCACCAGCGCCGGATTCAACGCCAGCGTGACCTCATGCAAGATCGTCTCGCCAACCAACTGCCAACGACCGGCGTAGCTGAAGTAACTGTCGAACGCGGCTGCCCGCTCGCGCAATGAAGCCGCGCGCGGATTCTTGGCGCGAAAGGCCGCACGCTGCGCTGCCATGATGCAGGCGGTCATACGCCCATCGGCGGTATAGAGCAGCAAACCCGACGCGCCCTCGCCAAAAGGCATCGTGACACGACCGTCTGGATAGCGGATACGCCAGTCCTGATAGGCCCAAGCGCCGATGATGTCGCTACGCTTCATGCGCCAAAGCCCTTGCGAGCGAGCGCTAGCCGATACTCGTGCTCGTAACGCGCGACGATAGCCTCGACGCTCTCGATTGCGTGGATGTGGTTGACCCCCTGGCCTGCCGACCAGATGTCTTTCCAGGCCTTGACCTGTGTTTGAGTATTGGAGAGATCCATCTTGTCCTTGCCTTGCAGATTATCCGGATCAAGCCCGGCGGCGATGATACTCGCCCGCAAGTAATAGGCCTCGGCGCCAGTGAAGACTTTGGTCAGCACCAAATCTTCGAGCGAAGCCGCGACCACCATATCTTTGTAGCGCGCTTGTGCCATGCTCTGCTCGGCAACAATGAAGGGCGTGCCAACGTTGGCAAGATCAGCCCCGACGAGTTCTGCGGCGCGCACGGCTGCGCCCGTACCAATCGCACCCGACATCACGATCACGCCATCGAAGAACTCACGCACCGCATCGACAAAAGCGAACGGCGAGAGCTTTCCGGTATGCCCACCGGCACCGGCCGACACCAGCATGAGCCCGTCGACGCCCGCCGCTGCGGCCTTGCGGGCAAAAGCGAGGTTGCTCACGTCAGCGAAAACCTTGCCACCATAAGCGTGCACCCGCTCGATTGCGGGAATCGGGCTGCCGAGTGCGGTGATGACCAAAGGTGGCTGGTAGCGAGAAACGAGCTCAAGCTCGGCTGCGAGACGCTCGTAAGAGCTGTGGGTCACAAGATTGAGCGCCCAAGGCCCAAGATAAGTCGCAGGCTCGGCTTGCCACTCGCGATACTGCAGGGTGATCCGCTGCAGCCAATCCTCGAGCGTCTCGAGCGTTCGAGCATTCGGCGCCGGGAAGCTGCCGATGATTCCGGCGCGGCAGCAGGCCAGCACCAGCTCTGGCCCCGAGACCAAAAACATCGGCGCAGCAATCATCGGCAGACGCAGTCGTCGACCCCAATCGCCCAACCGCATATCGGTACTAACCCCTACTGCGCCCATAGCCTCTCCCCATTAACTTGCATAATGATACTATCGAGCAGAATAGCTGACATCGATCAGAATAGATTACGGGGGCATGAACGTGGCAGGCGACGTCTACATACTCGGCGGCTATCAGAGTGACTTTGCAGCGAACTGGGCACGTAACGGCCAAGAGATCGCCGATGGCATGCGCGAAGTGCTCGAGCAGGGCCTGGCGAGCGTGCAGCTCGAACCGCAAGAGCTTGATACGGCCCACGTCGGTAACTTCGCCGCGGAATTGTTCTGTAACCAAGGGCACCTCGGCGGCCTGCTCGCGGCTAGCCTGCCAGATCTAGCTGGCATTCCCGCATCGCGTCACGAAGGGGCCTGTGCCTCGGGCAGCCTCGCAGCGCTCGCGGCAGCGGCGGAAATCGAGGCTGGGCGCTATGAGCTCGCCGCGGTGGTCGGCATCGAGCAAATGCGTAATGTGCCCGGCGATCAAGCAGCCAAGCTAATCGGGCCCACGGCAATGTGGTCGGGGCACGAATGTGTCGACGTCAAATATCCGTGGCCACATGTTTTCAGCGAGCTCGCCGACGAGTACGACCGGCGCTATGGCTTGCGCTACCCGCATCTCGCCCGCATCGCAGAGATCAATTTTACCAATGCGCGACGCAATCCGAACGCGCAAACCCGACGCTGGGAATTCAACGAAAAAAGTTTTACCGAAGATGACACCGCCAATCCGGTCATCGCGGGTCGTACTCGCAAACAAGATTGCGGCCAGATCAGCGACGGCGCTGCCGTGGTGTTCCTCGCGAGCGAGCGCGTGGCTCGCGAATGGGCGGCACGGCGTGGGCGCCCGCTCGGGTCGATCGCCAAAATCGAGGGTTGGGGTCATCGCACCGCACCCATTTCTTATCAGCGCAAAATCGAACTCAGCGCCGGGCAACCTTACGTATTCCCCTTCGTGCGCGCCACCATTACCGATGCCTTCAGACGTGCGGGACTCGCGGGCGTCGAACAGGTCGACGGCATCGAAACCCATGACTGCTTCACCGCCACCGAATACATGGCCATCGATCATTTCGGCATTACCCCGCCCGGCCAAAGCTGGCAGGCAATCGAGAATGGCGACATCGAAATCGGCGGACGCATTCCGGTTAACCCAAGTGGCGGACTCATCGGCCTTGGACACCCGGTTGGCGCAACTGGCGTGCGCATGCTGCTCGACTCGTTCAAACAAGTGACGGGCACCGCTGGCGCCTATCAAGTCGAAGGTGCTCAAAGATTTGCTACGCTGAACATCGGTGGCAGCGCCACCACCACCGTGAGCTTCATCGTCGGCCGCGCGGCCTGACGAATTTTCGGGAGACTGAACCATGCGCAAGTACCAAGAATTGAATTCCCTCGACCCGGAAGATCGCCCGACCTGGGTTGACGGCATCGACAATCCCTACCTGCACGGCCCGTACACACCCGTGGTCTCCGAGATCACTGCTGTCGATTTGAAAGTGACCGCAGGGAAAGTTCCCGATGATCTCTATGGTGCTTACATGCGCCAAGGCCCGAACCCGATTTTCGAACCCAAAGGTCCGTACCACTGGTTCGATGGCGATGGCATGGTGCACGGCATGTACTTCCGCGATGGTCGCGCAAGCTACATCCGCAAGTGGACGCAGACCCGCGCCCTGCACGACGAAATCGAACATGGCCGTGTGGAACTGTCGGGCATCATGGGGCCTTACGATATCTCGCGCGTGGCGGGCCGGGAAAACGCCGCCATGAATCCCGACTACTGCAAAGACACCGCCAATACGACTCTCAATCTGCATAACGGCAAACTTTTGGCAGCGTGGTACAACTCAGGTCGAGTCCACGCGCTTGATCCGCTGACGCTGGAAACCAGCGGCGAGGAAAATTTTGGCGGCGGTCTCGATACGTCGATGAATGCGCACGGCAAAGTCGACGTACGTACCAATGAATACATCAACTACGGCTATGCCGACTTCCAGCCGTGGTTGACCTATTACGTCATCGGTGCCGATGGGCGCGTGAAACACAAGACGCGCATCGATCTGCCCGGGCCGCGTCTGCCACACGACACCACCATCACGCCGAACTACACGATCCTGCACGACTTCCCGTTGTTCCATGATCCGGTGGTGCTGCACAAAACTGGACACCGCGTAGTGCAGTTCCGTCGCGACATCCCAAGCCGCTTCGGCGTCATGCCGCGCTATGGCACACAGGAACAAGTACGCTGGTTCGAATTCGAACCGGGTTACGTACTGCACATGGTCAACGCCTGGGAAGACGGCGACTGGATCACCATGGATGGCTGCTTCCAGCCGGACCCAACCATCCGACGCGATCCGTCCGAAGGACCGCTAAGCTCCATGCTCGCGTACCTGCGGTACAAAGGTCACCTGCGCCGCTGGCGCATGAATGTGAAGACCGGTGAGTGCAGCGAGCAACAGCTCGACGATCTCAATGTCGAGTTTTGCTTACCCGACATGGATCTTTATGGGATCAAGAGTCGCTACTCCTATCACCAACTGATTCCGACCGATTTGCAAACGCTGGCATTCGAAGGGCTCGTCAAGTACGACCACGAGAAAGGCACGCGCGAGATCTACCACTATCCGCGCGGCTGGTTCCCGAGCGAGACGACCTTCTCGAAGAGCACTCGCGGCGGCGATGAAGATCAGGGGTACTGCGTTACACTCGCCACCAATATCGCTGACTACCGCTCGGAAGCATGGATATTCGACGCCAAGAACATCACCGCGGGACCGATCACGCGTATCGCACTGCCTGGACGAGTGCCTGCAGGCTTTCACGCAGCGTGGTTCTACGGTCGCGATCTGTGGCCAGCGACAGCAGCCCTGCACTCTCGCGCAGCAGCATAAAGAGTCGCCAGCGCGGTCGAGTGACTGCGCTGGCGGCGCTGCTCGCTGCGGCAGTAGCGACGTTAGCGACCGCCGCGACGCCCGCCACGGTCTATGTCGGGCGGATCGTCACCATGGACCCTTTGCAACCGATCGCAGAGGTCGTTGTCGTCGAAGGCGAGCGGATCGTCGCGGTGGGTGATCGCGCACTACTTGCGACCCACGCAGACGAGTCTCAAATCGTTGAACTTCGCGAGCGGGTGATGCTGCCTGGCTTCATCGATGCGCACGGGCACCTGACCGCTACGGCGGCCTACATCGATTTCGTCAATCTGGCGCCGCCACCGGTTGGCCCGGTGAGTGACATCACCGCACTTGCGACCACGCTACGCGAGCGGCTCGCGAGCCAACCGCTGCGCGACGACCAATGGCTCGTCGGGGTCGGTTATGACGACTCCTTGCTGAGCGAAAAACGTCATCCGACCCGCGATGACCTCGATGCCATTTCCGCCACCCAGCCCTTGATCGTCGTGCATGTCTCGGGACATTTGAGCGTCGGCAATTCCGCGTTGCTCAAACTGCTCGGCATCGATTCGACGACGGTGGATCCACCGGGCGGTACTTATCGACGTCGCGCAGACTCGCGTGAACCGAACGGCGTATTCGAAGAAATGGCGCACTACGCCGTGCTCGCACACTTGCCGCGTACAACGCCTGAGAACGCTCTGCGCGGTTTACGTAAAACCATGAAACAGATGGCGAGCAGAGGTCTGACAACGGTACAGGATGGCGGCGCGAGCCCAGAGAACATCGAGTTACTGCGTCGCGCTGCCGAACGTGGCGATCTCGATCTCGACGTCGTGGCGTATCGATACTGGTCACCGGTCGGTGCTGCGCTGCCGCGCGCAGGGGTTTCACAGACCTATCAGAACCGGCTGCGGATCGATGGCGTCAAGATCATCCTCGATGGCTCGCCACAAGGAAAAACTGCTTTTCTGAGTCAACCGTATGTCGTGCCCCCGGCCGGTCGCAACGCCGACTACCGCGGCTATCCCAACCTGCCGCCGCCAGCAGTCAGAAAAGCCGTGACCGAGGCCTTGAGCGCCGGTGTGCCACTACTGGCGCACGCCAACGGCGATGCAGCCGCCGAGATGCTGATTGATGCCGTCGCTGACAACGCCAATGTCGAGCGCCCGCGCGTTGTCATGATCCACTCGCAAACAGTGCGTGATGATCAACTCGATCG
>Ga0169931_10007433_pt1 | contig 16239 bp, 12 predicted proteins | sample Kivu_15m_20L_FD_129675 | JGI IMG/M metagenome (GOLD analysis project Ga0169931, IMG submission 129675) | Freshwater microbial communities from Lake Kivu, Western Province, Rwanda to study Microbial Dark Matter (Phase II) - Kivu_15m_20L... | ecosystem: Environmental > Aquatic > Freshwater > Lake...
AGCTCCACCGCGGCCGGCAACACCTTTCAGGTGGTCAACATCGATCACGCGACGCCGCCGCCCCTCGACCAGCTTGTGGACAGCAACCTCGCGCGCGCCATGGCGGATACGGACTTCACCCGCAGACACCGTCACGGCGACGCGTTCGCCGATAAGTCGCCACGGCGCCGAGTAGCTGTTGGTGTCGATCTCGACGGCGCAGTCGTTGCCGACAATGCGGCTCAACTCTCGCAGCAAGCCGAATGGCGGGCGTTCAACCGAAGCGCTCCTTCGACACGACACTTAGAACCGCCCTTCATGTCGTCGGAAACCCCGCAAAACTATGGGATTCCGAGCACTTCGAACACATGCGTCTGTTGTTGCGTATGGTGTTCGTGCAGCCGATGGTGTGGGCGAGAAATACGGGGTTTAGAACCGCCGAATTAGCCTTGCCCTTCAAGCTCTTAAGCGACTTTTCGGGGTCAAGAAACGGGCTGGTGGAAGGGACTGGATTCGAACCAGTGTAGCCGCAAGGCGCGAGATTTACAGTCTCGTGGATTTAACCACTCTCCCACCCTTCCAAAACCAGTGGTGACGACAGCTTGACGCCATCGCCGATGAAGCCGAAACCGGTCCGGTCTCATCTGGGAGCGGGTCTTATAGTGACGAAGGGTCGAGCACGCAACCGTTCTGGAAGAGGCGGACAATCGGGCGGTTTTCCCCCATCGGGAGGCCGTCAGGGTGACCGGGGCGGCCCGGACGCCTCCGCTGACAGGCGCGGGCCTCAGAGGGGGGCGGACAGGGCCGCCGGCGGGTTCAAGCGTCCGCACAAGCCTCATGCGGGCCAGGCCCACAGGAGCGAGCAGAGAAACCATCGCTCACCTCCGCGAGAGACGCAGGCGGCGGGTTTTGAGGAGAATGGCGAGGTCTGGATATGGGGGCTTCACGCCGCCGGCGCCGCGCTCGCCAATCCCATGCGTAAGGTCTCCCTCGCCCTCCTGACGCCGGCCGCCGCCGGCCGGCTCGGACGTGAGGGCTCTGACCTGCCGCGCTGCGCCGCCCTGATCGAGGCGCGCGAGCTTGACGATCGCCTCCCGCCCGGCGCTGTCCACCAGGGCGTCGCCGTGCGCTGCCGGCCGCTGGAGGGCCTCGCCATTGAGGACGTGGCGGTGCGCACGCACAGGCCGCTGGCGATCCTTGATCAGGTTACTGATCCTCAGAATGTCGGCGCCATCTTCCGCTCCGCAGCAGCCTTCGGTGTTCAGGGTCTCGTCATGCAGACGCGTCATGCGCCCGCGCCAGGCGGTGCGCTCGCACGTGCGGCGGCGGGCGCTCTTGAGCAGGTTGAGGATATACGCACCGTCAACATCTCGCGGGCGATTGACGCCCTGCGCGAGGCCGGATGGACCGTCATCGGGCTCGACGGGGACGCCAGCCAGACCCTGGAAGAAGCTCTGTCGGGCGAGGGCCCCTTCGCCATTGTTCTGGGCGCCGAGGGCGAGGGTATCCGTCAGGGCGTGGCGAACGCCTGCACCGGTCTGGCACGCATTCCCATGCAGCCTGGCATGGAAAGTCTCAATGTCTCGAATGCGGCGGCCATCGCCTTCTATGAGATGGCGCGCCTGTCCCCGCGGCCGCCGGCAGCCAGCGGGGGCGCCGCCACGCACGCATAAGGGCCTCCCCCGGACAAGAATTCAGCCAGTGACGCAGAAAAACGCCATGCGCATGTCCCCCTCTCTCCTCCTGTGTCTCATCGCGCTGGCTGCGGCTGGCGTGTGGGCCTTCGGCGCCTTCGGCGGCGGTGCGGGCGCGATGATGGAGGCGCGCGCGGCGTTCGTACGCGAACCTCTTCCTGCAGACGCCGCGAGCCCGCCTGCTGCGCCCGGACAGGCGCCCTCCCGCGCCCCCGAGGCTGATCCGCCCGCCGCCCCCACGCAGACACCGGACGCCGGACCCGCCACGCCGACCGTCAATCCCTTCTCGAGCCTGCGCACTCCGGACACGGCCGAGCCCCAGAATCTTCCGGCCGGGCCCGCCGCCCCTGCGTCCACCCCCGTCGCGCCGCTGAGCCCGGCATCGCCCGGCGCAGTCGGGCGGCCTGATGCGCAGGCCGCCGCCGCCGCGCCCGCCTCACTTGGCGCTGAGTTCAGATCGCGGCGCCTGACCTATAACAGGCCGCCCCAGACGCTGTTCCTGGACAAAGCGATTGATGTGGCGCTCATCATCGACACCTCCCGTTCGGCTGATGCGGCCGGCCGGCTTCAGGGCCTTCCCGGCGAGATCGTCACGCGGGATGTCGATCTGGCTGATACGGTCGCCGCCGAGCTTCTCGGGGCGGCCTTCGACATCGAGCTCCAGACGACATCAACCCGCCAGAAGCTGTCGGCGCGGCTGGCCAATGAATGGCGCTGGCGGGTGACGCCGAAGCAGAAGGGCGTCCATACCCTTCAGCTCAATGTCTATGGCTACGCCGTCGGCTCCCTCGACGCCGAGCCGCTGGATTCCTTCCGCGACGAGATCACCGTTACGGTTGAGCCCGTCGACGAGGTGCTCGCCTTCGCCCGCTCGGTTCAGCCGCTGGCCGCCGTTATCGCCGCGCTGGCTGGCGTCGGATCTGTCGCTATGGCCTTCCTGCGCCTGCGCGAGGACCGCAGGCGGACCCGGCCGGCCGGCCAGCCCGACAGCCCGACGCAGGATGAGCCGACAGACGGGCCGGCCGTCTGAAAGGCGCGCGGCGCGTCTGCGCCAGGGAGGGCCTGTCAGTCCAGAAGTTCGAGAGCCGCCGCTGTCATGGCGCTCAGGCCTGCTGCGATCGTCGGATCCGGATCGGGCGCGAACAGGGATGAATGCAGCCCTGGCAGGGCCGGTCCGCCGGTCTGCGCCGCCTCCCACGCCGTCCGGCTGGCCGCTCCAAGCCAGAAGAGGCTGATGGGTATGTTCTCCGGCGTCCGGCCATAGCGGGCGAAGTCCTCCCCGCCCATGCTGGGCGTGGCCTTGATGACGGCCGCATCGCCAAGCTCGGCGCGCAGCGCCTGCGTCAGGCGGCCTGCCAGTACGGGATCATTGTAAAGCGAGGGGGTATAATCATCCTTGATGCTGATGGAGATGGCGGCTTGCGGATCAAGTCCCGCCGCCATTGCTTCAGCGCGCGCAATCCGCTCGATACCCGCCAGCAGCCGGTCGCGCGTGGCGTCGGCGAACGAGCGGACAGTGAGTTGCAGGCTGACATCATCGGGAATGACATTGTGCTTGGAGCCGCCGTTGAATGCGCCCACCGTCACCACGGCGGAATCGAGCGGGTCCGTCTCACGGGAGACGAGCGTCTGGAGGGTCGTCACGATGCGTGCGCCTACAACAATCGGATCGATCGCTTCGTGCGGATAGGCGCCATGTCCGCCCTTGCCCCTCACCCTGATGTCGACGCTGTCGACATTGGCCATCACATAACCTGAGCCCACGGCGATCTGGCCGGCAGGCGCTGTGGCGTTGTCATGAAGTGCGATGACATAATCCGGCTTCGGGAAGCGGGTGAACAGACCATCTTCGATCATGGCGAGCGCGCCAAGGCCGATTTCCTCGGCCGGCTGGGCGATCATCACGAGCGTCCCGCTCCATTCCGAGCGGCGTGCGACAAGCGCGCGCGCAACGCCGATCCAGACCGTCATGTGAATATCATGCCCGCAGGCATGCATGACGCCGCTGTCTTCGCCTGACCAGGCGATGTCACGCTCGCGCGAGGCGTAGGGAAGGCCGGTTTTCTCGACCAGGGGCAGCCCGTCCATATCGGCCCTGATCATCAGGACGGGGCCAGGACCGTTCCTGAGGACGGCGACGACACCGTAGCCGCCGACCCCGTCTTCAATCCTGCCATACTGCTGCAGAGCGCGCGCCCGCACCCATGCATCCCCCAGTCCCGTGGTGACGCTGAAGCCGAGGCGGCGCATCTCATCGGCGAGGATCGCCGAGGTCCTGACCTCCTGCAGCGACAGCTCAGGATGGGCGTGAAGGTGCTCATAGATCTGACGCAGAGATTTTCCCTCAGCGCTGAAAGCGGTCTGGCCTGCAGCTGGCTGCGGCCCGAGGCTGCAGGCGGCGAGCCATGCCGCCCCGAGGGCGAGAAGGGCGTGCTTCATCAGAAACTCCCGGATGAGGGGCCCTGATAGCCAGATCGGGCGCAGGCGTCACGTAGGCCCGCGCACCTGTGATCGGCTGCCAGGCAGACGCTGCACCCGCCCCCGCGGTGCTGAGGCCCCCGGCTCAGGCAGGCCCGCCGAGCTCCCGCCAGGCCCGCGCCAGGCAGCGAAACTCAGACTGGCTCAGCGTCTCGGCGCGCCGGGTGGGGGTGATGCCGGCCCTCTCAAGGGCCTCAGGGCCGCCGGAGAGGGATTTGAGGGCGACCCGCAGCATCTTGCGGCGCTGACCGAAGGCTGCGGCTGTGACGCTTTCGAGCGCGCCAAGATCGCCAAAACGCTCCTCCGGCGCGAGCGGTTCCAGCACCACGACGGCGCTGTCGACCTTTGGCGGCGGCCGGAAGGCGCCGGGCGGCAGGCTGAAGGCCAGACGGGTTCGCATCACCGCCTGCGCGAGTACAGCCAGTCGTCCATAGTGCTCATCCTCCGGCCCCGCACAGATACGCAGCGCCACCTCTTTCTGGAACATGAGCACCATGGCGCCGCGCCAGTCGCCGGCCTTCAGCCAGGCGATCAGAAGGGGCGTTGCGACATTATAAGGCAGGTTGGCGATGATCATCGCCGGAGGCGTCCCGCCAGCGGCTGCAATGAGATCCGGCATGACAAGGCCCATGGCGTCGCCCTGATGCACGTACAGCCGGCCGGTGCGCGCTTCGGGCCAGAGCCTCAGGCCTTCAGCGAAGCGCTCATCGAGCTCGATGGCGATCAGGGGCGCAGCGCCGGCTTCCAGCAGGGCGCGCGTGAGACCGCCGGGTCCTGGCCCCACTTCTATCACGGTACGTCCCTCAACCGGGCCGCCGGCGCCGGCGATGCGCCTCAGGACTGAAGGATCAAACAGGAAATGCTGACCGAGGGATTTTCTGGCGCCGCCGGGCGTGAGGGGGGTGGTCATGAGCGCGCGCGCGCGCTGGCCATCTCGCTGGCCAGCTTCAGGGCGGCGATCAGGCTGTCAGGCCGGGCCTGTCCGCTGGCGGCTGCGTCATAGGCGACGCCATGATCAGGCGAGGTGCGTATGAAGCTGAGGCCCAGCGTGACGTTGACGCCGCCCCACAGGTCGAGGGTCTTGACGGGAATGAGACCCTGATCGTGGTACATGGCGATGACGGCGTCAAAGCGGCCGCCGAGCATCTCATGGAAGATGGCGTCGCCTGAGCGCGCATCACTGACATCAAAACCGCTGCTGCGGAGCATGGCGGCGGCCGGGTTGATGATGTCGATTTCCTCGCGTCCGATCGTACCGTCCTCGCCCGCATGCGGGTTCAGGCCGCACAGGCCGATACGCGGATGAGCCAGGCCAAAGTCACGGCGAAGCGCAAGGCCTGTAATCCGCCCGGTCTCGACGATGAGCTCTCTGGACAGCGCGCCCGGCGCCGCGCCCAGCGGGACGTGAATGGTCGCAAGGGCGACCCGGAGGCCGCCGCCGACCAGCATCATGACCGGGCGGGGCCTCGCTGAAGGGGTGTTCGCGCGGTCCGGTGCGCTCAGTTCGGCAAGAAACTCCGTATGCCCCGGGTGAGGAAACCCCGAGCGGTAGAGCAGCGCCTTGGCGATCGGATTTGTGACGACGCCGGCGGCCTGTCCTGCGCGCGCATGCCCGGCCGCCAGGCGTATGGAGGCGATGATGGCGGGCGCGCAGGCCGGATCGGGCTCGCCCGGCGGGGGCGAAGGGCCCTCAATCGGAAGGACCGGCAGGCCGCTCGCGAAGGCGCTGGCGGCCTGCGAGGGGTGGCTGATCGGCGCCAGGCTGAGCGCAGCCCCGCCGCACGCCCGCTCACAGCGCTCCGCCATAAGGTCAACAGGGGCGATGACGTAGAAGGGGCGCTGTGCGGGCTCACGGGCCTGCCAGGCGCGCCAGGCGATATCCGGTCCCACCCCGGCCGGATCGCCCATTGTCAGTGCAAGAGGAAGGAGGGTGCTCATGCCGGCAGATGCATGCTCAGCGCCGGACGACGGTCGCCTCGCGTTTCACGTCGCGCAGATAGCGCTCAGCGATCAGAGACAGCTCGGAGTTGAACAGCCGGTCGCGGATTTCCTCGCGTGTGGGCAGTCCCGCACCGCCGCTGCGCGTTGCGCAGACGTAGAACACCATCTTCCCGCCATCGGTCAGGTCGAGGGCGTCCGTGGACTGTCCGGCCTGCTTGCCTTCAAGCTGGCTCCGGTATTGCGGGGCAATCTGCATGAGACCGATGTCCTTCATCGGCGTGCGGGTGATGCCTGAGACGCCCTCAAGGCTGCGCGGCAGGTCCTCGCAGCTCTTCGCAGAGTTCAGAAGCGTCCTGATCTTGTCAGAGGCGCCTTCCCCGCGCGCGACGACCTGCTCCATGTCCAGCACCACCGCCTTGGCGGCTTCAACCGGATCGCGTTTGCCGGTGAGGGCGATGACATAAACGCCCCCTTCGCTCTGTATGGGCGCAAGAATGGTCGGAGGCTCAGGCGCTGCCAGAACGGCGTCAGCGATTTCCTGGCGCATGTCGCCAGCCGACAGCCAGTTCAGATCCCCGCCGGCGGAGGCGGACGGAGCAGCCGAGAACTGCTGGGCCAGCGAGGCGAACTCGGCCCCCTGGCTGACCTGCTGGATGATGGTCTGGGCCCGCGTCATGGCGTTCTGACGCGATGCCTGATCCGGCGCGTAGAGAAAGATCTCCGCGATCCGGTACTGGGGCTTGTCGAGGCTCGATTTGATCCGGTCGAGCATCTCGTCAATGCGCAGATCGGAGACGCGCACTGTCTTCAGATAGCGACCACGGATCAGGGCGCCCCAGGCGATCTTGGCTTCTTCCTGGTCGCGCAGGTGCTGGAGAGGCACGCCGACTTCGATCAGCATCTGCTTGAACTGGTCCGGGTTCATGCGGAAGCCGCGCGCAACTTCCTCGATGCTGTCGTCGATCTCAGGCTCGGAAATCTTCTCGCCCTTGGTCAGCTTGGTGAATTGCTGGACCTGGACTTTCTCATCGATCAGGTCCTCGATCGCCTGACGCTGGACTTCGCGCAGGAGCTCCTCGCTGGGGTTTTCGGGGAAACGCAGCAGCATCCAGCGCATGCGGTTGCGCACGTCGGACTGGGAAATGACCTTGTCGTTCACGACAGCCACAACCCCGTCGATCATCTGGCCGCGCGCCGCCGCCGGCTGCGGCTGGGGCTGTTGGGCGATAGCCGTCAGGCCGGGAACCAGCAGTCCCGGAACCGCAGCGGACGCCGCCAGGGCGAGGGCGATAAGGTGTTTCATCCGGCTACCCCGTACAAACCAACCCTCTCTCCGGCAAGAGGCAAGAATATGGCCGGAAAAGATCAGGTTTCAGAGGGGTATAGCGCCTGAATCGGCCGATTGCGAGCCTCAGAACCAGTTGCGCCCCGGGTCAGTCAAAGTCGCTGCCGGCCATGCCCCCAAGGCCAGTGAGGGCGAAGGTGAAGCGGATCGACTCCGAGGGACCCAGGGTCCGGTCCCGGCCGCCCTCCCGTTCATAGGCGATCAGGAAGAATGAACAGTCGTCCTGATAGCGAAGGCCAAGGGACAGCCGCACATCCTCCTTGCGGGAGATATTGCGGGCCTGTTCGGCCACGGCCGACCAGTTTTCGTTAACCGCGTAGGAGCCGGACCAGACAACCCCTTCTTCTTTTTCGCCCATGGCGTTTTCGCTGACGCTGAAATAGTTGGCGCTGCCGCGGAGCCTCGAGACGTTGAGACTGGCGTCGACGTCGACGCGGCTCACCGCAAGGTCATCATCCATACGGAAGCGGGCCCCGACATTGACGATGCGGCTCATGTCAGCCCGGACGGCTGCGACATAGTCTGAGGTCTCATCGCGAAGATTGCTGCCCTCGGTGAAGGCGGGATCAGCTTCCTCGCGCCAGCGGCGGGCGAGGACCGTGCTGACACGGATTTCGCTGCCGATCTCGGCGCTGGCGTTGAGGCCGAGAGCAGCCCGCGCGCCGCCTTCCCAGAGATCGTAGTTGGTGACGGCGCTTGGCTCGAAGATATTGCTCTCATCCGCCTCGAAGACGAGGGAGTCCTCGTTGGGAATGACCGTCTGTCCGTAAGTGGGATCACCCGGCAGGGCCGATGGATTAATGAGCCTGTTGACGTTCGGGCTGCCATAGGCGGCCATCGCCACGGGCTCGATGATGATGTCGAGACCGGGCTGGCGCGATATCAGGGGATAGCTGACCTGTGCGCCGGCGATACCCAGCAAGCGCGAGACCGTGCGCGATCCTTCGGCGCCGCCCCTGTCGATCGCGTAAGAATCGCCGCGTCCGGACGCGAAGGGCTCAATGACGACACCGGGCCCGACAATGTACTGAGAGCCCCATTCGGCTGAGGCGGTGGCGCGCACGCTGTTGAGCGAGGCTGACCCGTCAGGCAGCGTGGCTGCTTCATCGCGAAGGACCCCGACGGCAGAGATGTCGGTCGCCAGTTGTCCGTTGGCGCCGAAGTCAAAGATCTTCTGGGCGAATACGGCCGGGACCACTTTGGGGATGCGTGCGTCGTCTTCGCCCTGCCGCAGCCCCTGGAACAGGAAGGCCCCCGCCTCGAAATAGAAATCAGGCTCCTGGCCGGTGGCGTAGAGCTGGGAGAGAAGCTGACGGGGCTGGCTGGAGAACAGACCGCGCAGATCATCTTCGCCGTCGATGTTGTAGCGCTTGTCGTAAAGGTCGTCGGTCTGTCGTTCGATCCCGAAGCCCCACTGCCAGTCCTTGTTTATATCGAAGCGTCCGGTGGCGTAGAGGTGGCTGCGCCAAGTGTTGTCACCGAAGGTGTCTCCGTCTGAATCGAAATCCTGCTCTTTGGTGAAGCTGGACTGCGCATCAATGAAGCCGGAGAAGAAGCGCCGGCGCCAGTCAAGCTTGATAAGGGGCGCCACCTTGGTCGAGATGGTCGGGCTGATGACCAGATCCTCGGAGGGCGAAATCACCCACAGATAGGGCTGCTCATAAAAGGCGCCGGTCTTGGATGAGACGCCTGCATCGGGCAGGAGAAGGCCTGAGCGGCGCTCGGAGCTCGGATCAGGATGCGCCAGCCATGGGATATAGAGGACAGGCAGGCCCTTCACTTCCAGGACGGCGTCCTGGTAGGTGATCATCTGTTCGCTCTGATCCAGCTGCGCGCGCCGCGCACGCAGCGCCCAGGAGGGCTCGTAGCCCTCCTCCTCGCACATCCTGCAGTTCGTGTAGACGACCTGCTCAAGGGAATTCATGTTGGCGTCCGTGCGGATGGCCGAGGAGGAGGTCACCAGACCATACTGTCCAAGGCGCGCTGAAAAGCGCGTCGCAAAGCCATTGCGGAAGTCCTCGTCCGCCTCGATCTCATCAGCGAACTGAACATTTCCGCTGGCGTCCGTGATCTGGACATGACCCTGCGCGCGCACCGTCCGGCCGGTGCGGTCATAGACCACCCGGTCGGCCTTCAGCGTACGCTCTCCCACCCGGATCTCGACATTCCCGGACGCGGTGACAATGCCGGTGTCGCGGTCTTCCTCGACGGTCAGCGCCTCGAGGATCACATCCTCCTCGTCCTGTGCGGCCGTATCGGGCGCAGGCGGAGCAGTCGGCGCCTGCGCCAGCGCGGGCGCGCTGGTGAACACAGCCGCCAGAACGACAGAGGCGAGGCAGTTACGCCGCAATACCATTCTACTCCCCTCGCGCCACGATGCGCGCCGCCGCCAGCAGGGATGAGGGATACGCAATGGATCCGGGGGCGTAAAGCTGGCAGCGGGAATTCAGGGCGTGCGGACCGGCCAGGCGGCCTTGGAGGATCGGACGCCTCAGCCATCCTCCACATGCGCCAGCAGCGTCAGAACGGCGAACAGAGCAATCAGGGGAGGACACCAGGCCGCAGCCTCCGGCGGGGTGACCCCGGCGGTGGCCATTCCGGAGGCGAGGCGCGTTGCAAAATAAAGGATAAAGCCGGCCAGCGCGCCAGTCCCGATGAGCCGTGACAGGCCGCCGGAGCGCGCCAGCCGCAGGCAGACAACGGCTCCGATGAGCGCCATCGCCAGCATCAGGACCGGGATGGACAGGAGCGTGTGATATTTAAGGATATAGTCCCTGACATCCATGCCGGCGGCCCGTCCGGCTTCGATAAAGGCCGGCAGCTCAAAGAACGGGATGGTCTCGGCTGAGGCGAAACGGGAGAGAAGCGTGTCGCTGCTGAGATTGGTGGGCAGAGCCAGATCGCCCGCCCGGCTGATGTCGCCACCGGGGCGGTTTTCGACCGCATCCGTCAGCTGCCAGAAGCCCGGCTTCAGTTCGGCCCGCCGCGCATCGATGCGGTGGGTGAAGACCCGGTCGAGCGCGCCAAGCGGCCCGGGCCGGAAAAACCAGAAGGTCACATTCTCGATCGCCTCGCCGCGACCGATGACGGTGCGGCCATGAATAATGGCCTGTGCATTGGCCGTCCGCGAGCCGGATGCCCCCTCTTCCTCCGCGCCGGCCTGAAGATCGCCCTGCGAGAGCCAGATGCCGGCCGTGGTCGACCGCGTCTCGCCCATGATCTCCTCGCGGCTGGCCTCGAAACTCTCATTCAGGCGCGTCGCGAGGGGGTCGAGCACCGTGACCATGCCGACACCCAGGCTGAGGGAGAGGAGCATGACGGGGCCGAGGAAGCGCCAGGCGGAGATGCCGGCGGCCCGGATGGCGGGCAGTTCGCTGCGCCGGCTGAGCTGGGAGTAGGTCAGAATAGCCCCGATCAGCATGGCGAACGGCAGCGTCTCGAGGACCAGGCGCGGCGTTTTCATGAGGGTGAGCTGCAGCGCGGTTTCGATGCCGATCTGCGTGCGGCTGCCAATGGTGCGCATCTGCTCGACAACGTCGACGAGCAGGATGGCGAGCAGGATGATGCCCAGCGTCAGGCCCAGTGAGGCCAGGCACTGACGGAAGACATAGCGCTCAATGCGTCCGGCGATCACCATGTCAGGCGACCCCCGGCCTGAGGGAGGCGGCGATGGCCCGGCGCTTCAGCACCGGCAGGATGAAATACAGAAAGCCGATCAGTCCGATGACAAGCAGCGGCAGAGCATACTGAACGCCGTTGAGGTCAGGGTCGTCGGCGGCGGCCGAGGTTGCAACGAAGGCCGCCAGCCTCAGAATGACCGCGACAGCTGAGGCGATGGCGATGCGGCGTGCATAGCCGCGGCGGCTGAAATCCCCGCCCAGGACCGCAAAGACAGCCAGAAGCGCCATGGCGAAATTGAGCAGCGGACTTGCGAGCCGGGCGTGGCCCTCGGCCAGCAGCATGTCGGCGTTGCGGTTGTCATAGTGATTAGTCATGTCCGGATAGAACAGCTCGGGCAGGAAGCGATCGGATTCTTCCCGAATGAGCGCCCTCTGCTCGTCCACGAAAGCGCCCAGCTCCAGGGGCGACTGCTGGAAGGTCAGGGATTCAAGCGCGCCATTGGCCCTGAGGGTCTGGCGCTGGCCTTCGTTGAGGACAAGCGCGGGCTCGCCCTCGATGTCGGTCAGGAAGGCGGACTTGGCGATGTAGGTCACTTCCTGTTCGGCGCTGCGGCTGTCGCTGGCCACAAGAAAAGTGATCTGAGGCCCCTCGACCCGGCTGGCGAAGGTGGTCAGACCGTCCCGGTTGGTCATGAACATGCCCTCACGCACCAGGCTGGAGGCCAGGTCGGTCGGCGAGGCGGCCACCGTCTCGTCGAGCAGGCGCGAGGCGGCGGGCTGGACCCACAGGTTCAGTCCAAGATGCAGGATCGCCGCCAGACAGGTCAGGCGCAGAACAGGCGAGGCGACCTGCCAGTTGGACATGCCGGAGGCCTGCGCCACGACGATCTCGTTTTCACGGTGTGCGACATTGAGTGCGGCCGCCGTGGCGATAAACAGTGCTATTGGCACCAGAAGCGAGATGATCTGGGGCGTCGCCAGCACCGAGACCCACAGGAAGGTGAGCATGGACTGCTGATTGCGGACGATGGTGTCTTCGATCTGGCTGAGCCCTTGCGTAAGCAGGGCGATCAGCGCAAGACCGCAGACGATAGCGATCAGGGTTCTCAACACATTACGGAAAAGATAGCGTTGGAAACCTGACATGTGACAACCTGGCCCGTCCACCGGCCTTTACTCTGGCCAGACCGCATTCTGTCCCCGGACAGAACCCGGCCCTGACCGGATCAGTGCTAACGGTGTCCGGGGCTTACGTCGATGTCCAACTGTAGAGAATAGGCAGGACCGAATTATCCCCATGCAGATCAAGTTTACAGCCGAGCCCGCAGGCGACGCCATCGCATACCTGGCCCATGAGGGCGAGAAGGGTCCTGAGCTTCTCGCGAGCCCGGAGGGCGGACAGGCGGCCATCCGGCGTGCGATCATGGCTGGCGCTTTCAAGGCCAGCCCCGGCCAGGTGCTCGAACTGCTCGCGCCTGACTGGAGCGAAGCGGCGCGCATTCTGGTCGTGGGCGTCGGCAAAAAAACGGCTGTGACGGATCTGGCATGGCAAAAGGCCGCCGCCGCCCTCGTCAAACGGGTTCTCACCGGCGGCGCAAAGTCCCTGTCGGTTGTAGGGGCCCCCGACCGGATGGTCGCCGCCCACCTCGCCTTTGGCGCGCGTCTGGCCGCCTACCGCTTTGATCATTACCGGCCCCACCTCAAGGCCGAGAAGAAACCGACGCTGACCACCCTGTCGGTGGTTACCGAATCGGCCGCAGGCGCGCGCTCGGATTATGCAGCGCTCTCGGCCCGCGCCGAGGGCGTTGAGCTGGCGCGCAACCTCGTCTCCGAGCCGCCGAACGTCCTGCATCCGGAGAGCTATGCCGAGCGCATCCAGGAACTCAGCGAACTGGGCCTGGAAATCGAGGTTCTCGATGAGCCGGCCATGGCGAAGCTGGGGATGGGCTCGCTCCTGGGCGTTGGCCAGGGCTCGGTGCGCGGCTCGCGTCTGGTGGTGATGAAGTGGACCGGCGCCAAGGATCGCAAGGCGGCTCCACTGGCCCTGATCGGCAAGGGCGTGACGTTTGATACGGGCGGCATTTCCCTCAAGCCCGGACCGGGCATGCAGGACATGAAGGGCGACATGGGCGGTTCAGCGGCCGTCGTCGGCGCCATGGCTGCTATCGCCAAGCGCAAGGCGAAGGCGAATGTCGTCGGTCTCGTCGGTCTGGTGGAGAACATGCCTGATGGCAACGCCCAGCGACCGGGCGACATTGTCAAGGCGGCTGCCGGAAAGACAATTGAGATCCAGAACACGGACGCCGAAGGCCGCCTCGTGCTGGTCGACGTGCTCTGGTACGCCCAGAAGAAATACAATCCCAAGGCGATGATTGACCTCGCCACGCTGACGGGTGCGATCATCATCTCGCTGGGCAACGAGCATGCGGGTCTGTTCACCAACAATGACGAGCTTGCCGGCAGGCTGTCTGAAGCGGGCCGGCTGGAGGGCGAGCCGGTCTGGCGTCTGCCCCTGGGCGCTGGCTATGACAAGCAGATCGACAGCGACGTCGCCGACATGAAGAATATCGGCGCAGCCGGTAACGCCGGGTCCATTACGGCTGCCCAGTTCCTGCAACGCTTTGTCGACGAGGGTCGTCCCTGGGCGCATCTTGATATCGCCGGAACGGCCTGGAAGCCGGGCAATGACAATCCGCTGGAGCCGACCTGGGCGACCGGCTGGGGCGTGCGGATCCTCGACCGGCTGGTCGCTGAGCACTACGAGGACTAGCCGATATGACAGTCCGCCCGGCTGCGGCTGAATGGTGGTTCTATCATATCGAACACGGCTCTGTTGACGCCGCCATCGGCCCGCTGCTCGAGAAGTGCCTCGAGCGCCGGTGGCGTGTAGTGGTGGCGGCGCGTCAGGAGACGATCGATCGTCTCGATCGCGGCCTGTGGACATGGCGTGACGACAGTTTTCTGCCGCATGGCGCCGCCGGCCGGCAGGAGAGCGAGCATCCCGTGCTTCTGAGTACGCAGGCTCTGCCCGTCAACGGCGCCCGGGTCGCGGTGCTGCTGGACGGGACGGATGCTGACCCTCATCAGTTTGAGCGCATCATGGTGCTCTTTGACGGGGCTGAGGAGAGCGCACGCGCCAAGGCCCGTCAGCAATACAGGACTGCCCGCGAGAGCGGCGCGCCGGCGCGCTACTTTCAGCAGGATGGAGCCGGCTGGTCGGAGAAGACGCAGGCCCGGAGCCAGTAGGACAGATCCTCCGGAGACAGGCGAGCGTGTGCGCCAGCCGTCCGTTCCAGCGGCGGGCCGCCCGTGCGGAATGGCTGAGCCTCGCTGCAGCTCAGCCGGAGGGCTGGGCCTGTGCGAGCGCATTGCCGCGTATGATCTGGGCCAGCGGACCTTTGAGGTCACTGAGCGCTCGGCGCGTCATGTCATAGCCCGACTCCACGGCGGGCTCGTACTCCTTCCAGTCGCGCAGCTCGATGCCTTTCATCTCAGGGGTGATGAGGATGTCCGTGAGGCTGCGGTGCTGATTGGGGTTCACGCTGACAGTGGCCGCGCGCATCAGAAGGCTGGCGATGGGCGGGGCCGCACGGAAACCATGGCGAAGCGTCCAGCCGAAAAAGCCCGGCGGGTTGATGAATTCATCAGCGCTCAGCGCCTCAGGCGCCACGGCCACATCCACGCCAATAATGCGGCCCCGGTGCGCCTCGCGCATGACATCGACCGGGAAGTTGTTGAGAACCGCGCCATCGACCAGAACCTGCCTGTCCTGGACGACGGGGGGAAGGATGCCGGGCAGGGAGATGGACGCGCGAAGCGCCTCGCGCAGGAGCCCGTCCGTATGAATGTGGAAGGCCCCCTGGGTGAGGTTGGTCGATACCGCGAAGAAGGGAAGAGGCATGTCTTCGATAAGGGTCTCGGCAAAATGCTCCCGCAGGCGCGCGTCCACCTTTTCGCCCCTGATCAGGCCGACCACCGGCAGCCGGTAGTCTGACAGCGGGTTTGTCTCGACAAACGCCTTGCGGATGCGACGCTCGATTTCCGCATCATCCCATCCCAGGGCGATGCAGGCCCCGATGATCGCGCCCATGGAGGCGCCGCCGACAAAATCGATCGGGCAGGACGCTTCGCGCAGCGCCTTTATGACGCCGATATGCGCATAGGCCCGCGCCCCGCCGCCGGACAGAACCAGGCCCACTGAGCGGCCGGCTATGGTGCGCGCCAGACGCCGCGCCTGGACGGGGTCGAGGCCCTTCCAGTGGAACACGCGCGCCGCCTCAGCGGCGTTCTTCCAGGTCAGCGTCGGCGTCTCGCGTCCCTCATCGGCATGATGCAGAAGGATGAGGTCAACCAGGCGGAACTGCTGCGCAGGCGAGCTGTCGTCAGGCAGGAGCGGTACGGATGGCCGCGCATCAGCGCGCGCCAGGAGCCAGATGCGGTCGGCATGGCGCTGGGTCATCTTGAACCAGGGCGTGTCCCCGATGGTGCCCAGAAGGAAGACGATGTCGTTGCGGGTCTCCAGCTCGTCAAAATAGGCGGCCGGCATGCCCGCCGCCTCATCGCCGACGATCGCCACGCGCAGCCCCATCGCTGTGAGTTCATCGGCAAGGACCCGGGCGCGCAGGCGAAGGTCAATCGTCGGGGAGGTGGCCAGCATGGAGAAGACCTTTGGCTCGGCCGAGCGGGGCGTCTTCTTCCGCGCCTGGCGCATCCGCACCATGATGAGGCGCGTCAGGCGCTCAAGAATCTGCGGGTCTGAGCGCGCCAGCTGCATAAAGACCTGCCGCGGCATGCCCAGCAGCTCGGTATCGCGCAGCGCATAGACGGCATGCTCGTGAGGCTCTCCGGCGATCATCGACATCTCGCCGACAGGTTCGCCTGCGCGGATGTAACCCACCAGCTCCATGGCCCCGGAGGCGGACGCGCGGAAAGCGGCGAGGGATCCGGACAGAACGAAGAAGATCTGGTCAGAGGGCTCGCCCGGAGCGAACAGCGGCCAGCCGCCCGGCAGACCAAAATAACGTGTCTCGGCGTCGGCCGCCCTCAGCGCCTCCGGCGGCGCATCGCGCAGGAACGGCACGGAACGCACGCCGGGCCCGGGCGAGGGGGCCTCATCCTTTTCCTGTCCTCTCGTCTTCACGTCCATCTCTGCACGTCCATCTCTGCACGTCCATCTCTGCAC
>Ga0169931_10007435_pt1 | contig 16237 bp, 13 predicted proteins | sample Kivu_15m_20L_FD_129675 | JGI IMG/M metagenome (GOLD analysis project Ga0169931, IMG submission 129675) | Freshwater microbial communities from Lake Kivu, Western Province, Rwanda to study Microbial Dark Matter (Phase II) - Kivu_15m_20L... | ecosystem: Environmental > Aquatic > Freshwater > Lake...
GGTGGCGAGCCTCGACCAGGCGCTCGCCGCGCTCGCGCGCGCGGAGCAGGGCAGCGACGCCGCCGCGCGCGCCGCGGCGCGCGACGCGCGCACGACGGCGCCCTCGGGCGCGACGGCCTCGCCGGGCGCATCGGACGAGCCTGCCGCCGGCGCCGCCATGACTGGCCCGCGCCGCAAGCTCAGCTTCAAGGAGCAGCGCGAGCTCGATGGCATGGAGTCGGCCATCGAGGCCGCCGAGCGCGCGCATTCCGTGGCCGAGGCGCGGGTCGCCGACCCGGCCGTCGCCGCCGACCACGTGCGCATGGCCGCCGCGTGCGCCGAGCTCGAGGAGGCGCAGTCGACGGTGCAGGCCATGTACGCGCGCTGGCAGGAGCTTGAGTCCAAGCGCGGCGCGTGACTACGATTCCTCCGCAATGGCCTCGTCCCGCGCCCCGCACGTCGCTGCCGCCCTCGTCGCCGTCGCCGTCGCGGCGGGCATCGCCTGGCTGATCAACGCGCCGCCCGCCAGCCGTGACGGCGCAGGCGAATCGGCCGCGCCCGCGGTCCCCCAGGCCCCGGTGCTCGCGGTGGAGCCCGCCGTCCTCGACATGGGTGACCTCGTCCCGCGGCAGCCGGTCACGCGCACCGTCCTCCTGCGCAACCTCACCGATCGCCCGCTCCGCATCGGCAGCGCCATCGCCAGCTGCGGCTGCACCACGTCCACGTGGCCCACGGAGCCGATCCCCCCGGGCGGTACCGCCGAGGCGCAGGTCACCATGGAGGCCGGCGACTCGCAGGGCGAACGCATGGTGAAGCAGGTGAACTACCTGCCCGACGGCGGCATGCCCGTGATGCTCACGGTCAGCGGGCTCGTCGGCACGTTCATCGGCTGCGAGCCGCGCATGCTCGACGAGCCCGGCCCCGGCGCGCCGGGCCAGCCGTCCGAGATCGTCGTCGAGTCGCTCGACGGCACGCCGTTCCGCATCGATTCCGTCGACCCCGATGTTGCCATCATGCCGTCGTCCGAGGCACCCGCCCTGCGCCAGTCGGTGCAGGTGGACTGGGCGCGATGGCGTGCCGCGGGCCGCCCGGTCTACCTCGTGATCGAGGTGGACCACCCGAAGGCCCCGAAGCTCGGCGTGGTCGTGCGCCGCGCCGTCCCGCGATGACCGATCCGAGGAAGCGATGAACCCCGCCATGCTCGTCGCGTCGCTCCTGGCCTCCGTCGCGCTCTTCCTGCAGGCGCCGGCGCGCCCCGCGCCCCCGGCGCGCAAGGGCCCGCCCGCGTCCACCGAGTTCCGCCGCGCCGACCCGCCCATGGTGCCCGGCGCGCGCGTCGCGTTCCCGGCGCTCGACACGTGGGTGCAGGGCACGCCCGAGACCGCGTTCGCGCCCGGCACCGTCTACGTGTTCGAGTTCTTCGGCACCAACTGCTCGCATTGCCGCGAGTGGTCCTCGCTCGTCCACGAACTGGTGCGCGTGAACGGGGCGAAGGGCGCGCGCTTCATCGCGGTCACCGACGAGCAGCCGGCGGTCGTGCGCGCATGGCTCGACCGCCCCGGCATGCGCGAGTCCATGCCGTGGGCGATCGCCTGCGACCCCGACCGTTCGGCCACGGCCACGTTCCAGAACGGCACGTTCCGCAACTTCAACCCGCGCTTCTTCGTGGTGAAGGACGGTGTGGTCCAGTGGTTCGGCCACCCGAACCAGGCCGAGAAGCCGCTCGAGCGCATCATGGCCGGCGAATGGGACCCCGCGTCCGCGCGCGCCGAGGCGGTGCTCGACTCACAGGTGTCGCTCGCGAAGTCCCGGCTCGACGCGATGGCCGCCGAGTGCAACGACTCTGGCGACTGGTCGCGCATGTTCATGCTGCTCGACAGCGTGATCGCGGCGCTCCCCGAGCGCGCGGGCCAGTACAAGGCGCAGCGGTTCCTCATCATGGTCGGGCTCGGCGGCCGCGTCGACGAGGGCTACGCGTACGGGCGCGCGGTCGCGAAGGACCATGCGACCGAGGCCAACACCATGCGGCTCCTCGCGCGCGCCGTGCTCGCCGCGCCCTACACGCGCCGTCGCGACGTCGAGTTCGGCCTCGAGTGCGCGGAGGCCGCCGACCGCCTGTCCGAAGGCAAGGACCCGAAGGCGGCCGACGCCCTGGCGCTCGCGTGGTTCTCCAAGGGCGACGCAGGCAAGGCCATTGAGCATGAGGCCCGCGCCGTCGCGCTCGAGCCGAACGTCAAGCAACGCCGCGAGTACGAGCGCGTCCTCGAGCGCTATCGCACCACGGAGGCGGGCCCGGCCCCCATCAAGCCGCCGCCGCAGCCCGGAAACGCCACGCCCCCGGTCGCGCCAGGCGCGGACTGAGCGACGTTCCCTCAGCTTCCGCTCGAGCGCAGTCCGTCCTCGATGCGCGGCGCGCCCAGGCTCACGTCGCGCGCACGGATCGCCGCGCCGAAGGCCTCCGAGCCCGCCGTCCCCGCCGCTCGCGCGTCCGACGTGATGTCCGCGGCCTTGAGCGTGGCCTCGAGCGCCATCCGAGGCTCGGTCCGCCCCTCGGCGCATGCGTCTTCCTCCCACAGCCCGTTCAGCAGGTCGCGCGGCGTCGGGATTGGCCCCATGCGCCCGCCGAGCGCGGTCCGCAGCATGTCGACGCCGCAGCTCTGCGTCACGGCGTTGTACCAGCGGGGGTGCGCGGCCAGGCGCTCGGTCTCGCGCGCGTAGCGCTCGAACAGCCGGCGCACCTCGGGCGGGTCGAGGCGGAGCCGGTACCGGCGCACCGTCTCGCCCCGGAAGTCCGTGCGCACGCGCACCACGTCGGTCTCGTCGGCCCAGACGTACTGGAGCGTGAACTGGCGGAACATCCCACCGAGCGCCGAGTACTCCTGCCCGGTGCGCTTGCGCGCCTCGATGGAGACGCACACGTGCTCGCGCCGGCCGTCCGGGAGCGCGAAGCCGAAGCTGAGGAACGTGTGGCAGATGAACTTCGGACCCCAGTGCGAGAAGAAGACGTCGACGCGGTCGAGCGCCGTGAGGTCGTAGGACCGGGTCTCCCATCGTGGCTCGAAGTCCGTGTCGGATGACCGGTATCGGAACGCGCGCACCTCTCGCACGGTGGCGCGGTCGCCGTCGATCGACACGCGCGCGGTCCCCGCACATTCCGGGCGCCAGTCCGAGGTGGCCGGGGCGGGCACCAGCCAGAACCAGGTACCCACTGCGCAGACCGAAATGAAAGGAAGCGAGCGCAGGGCCTGCACCAAGCGGGTCCGCTCGCCCCGGCGCGCCACCATCGAACCGAGCGAAGCGAGCGCCAACAGTGCCGCGGCGGACCACGTGAGTCCCGAGGGACCGAAGGGCGCGTAGGCGAGCGCCAGGGCCGCCCAGAGGACGAGGATTCCAAGCGTGATACGAACCACGAGCCCAACCAGCGTTCGCCCATGCGCCGATGGAAGTGCCGCGGTGGCAACGGGTTGCCGTCGACTCATGAGGTGAATTATAGGACAGGAAACGGTCGGACCGAAATCCTCGGCGGCCGAGGTGCCCGTGCAACTTTCTTTCCGTGCGTTTGCTTGCAGCGCTCGGAACCCGTGGCATCTTATCGGTTCGGGTTTTCCTACCCGCGTTGCGTCCGTGGTTCCCAACACGACGCACGCCACGACCCGGTGGCGAAGTTCGGTTCCCTCTTTCCCTTTCGGAGTTCCCAGTCATGACAATTCGTTCACTCTCCGCTGCCGCGCTCGCGGCCGGCACGCTCGCGTCCGCTTCGTCGGCCGCCATCATCTCGTTCAACGACTCGGGCCTGTTCGCGCAGTTCGCCGCGGTGAGCGGCGCGTCGGTCGCCACCGAGAACTTCGATTCGTACAGCGGCTTCGCCCAGTCGTACTCGGGCAACCTGCTCGGGGTGGCGTGGAGCGCGAACGCGTCGGGCGGCATGTACGCCGACCTCGGCATCATGTCCACGAACAACCCGGCGACGATGTTCTTCGACTTCGCCGGCGGCGTGACTGGCGTGGGTGGCCAGTTCTTCGCCACCGACGTGAACTTCAACTTCGTCCCCAGCATGATCATGGTCGGCCTCGCCGACGGCTCCGGCTTCATCGGCCTCGTGAGCTCCACCACGCAGTGGCAGGGCTTCTGGTCGACCGGTCCCGCGATCACCTCGATCTCGATCCAGGTCATGGGCGGCTCGGGTTCCCCCGCGCTCTACCCCTCGGCCGACTCGATCAGCGTGGCCGTCATCCCCGCCCCGGGTGCCTTCGCGCTTCTGGGCGTGGCCGGCCTCGCGGCTCGCCGCCGCCGTCGCTGATCGATCGCTCCGCGCGGATGGGACCGCGCGCCAACTCCGGAATCGGAAGCCCGCGGGCAGCCATTGCATGGCTGCCCGCGGTCGTGTTTCGGCTTTCGCCTGCCGTGGCGCTCGATAGCCTCCACGCGTGCACGCGCCGCCGATGACCGTCCCCGAAGGCTCGAGTGCATCGCGCCTGGCCCGCACCGCGTGGATCGCGGTGGCGCTCCTGTGGCCGGTGGCGATGCTCAACTACCTCGACCGCCAGATGCTGGCGTCGATGAAGTTCTCGGTGATGTCCGACATCCCGAGCGTCGGCACCGACGGCAACTGGGGCCTCATGCTTGGGCAGTTCAAGTGGGTGTATGCGTTCCTGAGCCCGCTCGGCGGCTACGTGGCCGACCGGTTCGGCCGTCGCGCCACCATCGCGGGCAGCCTCTTCGCGTGGAGCGCGGTCACCGTCCTCACGGGCAGCGCCACCACGTTCCGCGAACTCATGTGGGCGCGCACGCTCATGGGCGTCAGCGAGGCCTTCTACATCCCGGCGGCGCTCGCCCTGATCGCCGACATGCACTCCGAGCGCACGCGTTCGCGCGCGGTGGGCGTGCACCAGACCGCCATCTACGTCGGCATGATGGCCGGCGGGTTCGGCGGCTACGTGGCCGATGCGCCGTCGCTCGGCTGGCGCTTCGCGTTCCATGCGGCGGGCGCGGTCGGCGTCCTCTACGCGCTGCCGCTCGCGTTCGCGCTCGGGCGCGTCGAGCGCGCGGCCGCGGCGCACGCCCCCGAATCGCACGCGCGGGATCCCGCCGAGCGCACCCCGCCCGTGCGCGCGGTGCGCGAGCTCCTCGGCAGCTTCCCGTTCCTGCTCCTGGTCGCGTGCTTCACGCTGCCGGCGCTCGCGGGGTGGATCGTCCGCGACTGGATGCCCGCGATCCTCAAGCAGCAGTTCAACATCGGGCAGGGCGTCGCCGGCGTCAGCGCGACGCTCTACCTCACCATCGCCATGCTCGTGGGCGTCGCGATCGGCGGCGTCCTCGCGGACCGATGGTCGCGCATCACGCACCGCGGGCGCGCGTTCACGAGCGCGCTCGGCATCCTGCTCCTGGTCCCGGCGCTCTTCGGCGTCGGGAACGCGGGCACGCTCGCCGTCGCCGTCGCGTTCCTCGCGCTCTTCGGCCTCGGGTGGGGCCTCTTCGACTGCAACAACATGCCCATCCTGTGCCAGATCGCGCGGCCCGGGCTGCGCGCCACCGGCTACGGGATCATGAACCTGGTGAGCATCAGCTGCGGCGGCCTCGCCGACTGGGGCTTCGGGCGCATGCGCGACGCGGGATGGCCGCTGAACGCGAGCTTCGCGGCCTTCGCGGCGATGGCGCTCGTGGCGGTTGGCCTGATGCTGTGGGTCGCGAGGCTGCTGCCCGTCACGGGGCGCACGGGCCCCACGAGCCCAGCAGGATGCCCAGGTCCTGGCCGTTGACGGATCCGTCCGCGTTCAGGTCGGCCGGGCAGGAGAGCGGATCGACGCACGTGCCCCACGCGCCCAGCAGGATGCCGAGGTCCTGGCCGTTCACCGATCCGTCGCCGTTGAGGTCCGCGGGGCACGCCGGCGCGGGTTCCTCGACGGTGCCGAACGCGTCCACCAGGAGCCGCGCCGGGTTCTGCGCACCCGTGGCCGCGTCGTTTCCGAAGTTGAACCACGCGTCGAAGATGCCGCTCGGCGTGCCGGTGGCCGGGTCGATCCAGTTGAAGAGGCCGAAGCCGTTGACGGATGCGCCGAGGGTCGGCGCGTTCACGACGCGCCAGCCGTTGATCGGGTCCGCGGCGGATTCGCCGGTGAAGCGCGCCGACACCCAGAACCCGCCGAGGCCCGGGTTGCTCCCGGTCTCGAGGTCGACCGACGGCCGCGACGCGGCGTCGGGGAAGTCGAGCGTCAGCCGCTGCGTGAGGGTCGCGGTGGACACGTCGAGCGCGAAGCTCCTGGACGCGACGACCTCGCCGATCCCGAAGTCCGTTCCGTTCCAGGTCATCTCCACGATCTCGACGTCGACCCCGATCGCCGGCGCGGGCGTGGCCGCGGACCCGACGCGCCGGATGCCCACCTGCAGCTTCGTCGGCCGGTAGGCCTGCCCGGGCTGGGCGGGCACGAAGCAGTTCGCGTAGGCGACCGTTTCGGTGCTTGCCGGGTTGTAGCGCGTGCCGGTCTCGGTGGCGGCGCCGAACAGCTGCGTCGCGTCGGTCACCTTGCCGCTCACGTTCACGAAGAGCCGCGCGGGGTTCTCGGCGCCCGCGGTGTCGAGCCCGAAGTTGTAGAACGCCTGGAAGATGCCGCTGAACGTGCCGGTGGCGGCATCGAAGCGGTTGAACAGCCCGAACCCGTTCACCGAGAACCCGATCGCCGGCGCGTTCACGACGCGCCAGCCGTTCAGGGTGTTGGCCGCGTTGGGACCGGTGAAGCGCACGCCCACCCAGAAGCCGCCGCGGCCCTGCGTGGACCAGGTCGTCTCGAGGTCGACGACGGGGCGCAGGGCCGGGTCGTCCACCGTGAAGGTCACCTGCTCGGTGAATGTCGTGGTCGCCTGCGCGAGCTCGCGCGTGAACGTCGCGACCGTGTCCCCCCTGCCGAACGCAGTCCCGTTCCACGTCATGGCAGCGATGCTGACCTCGACCCCCACGGCCGGTGCGGGAGCTGCCGTTGAACCGACCCGTCGGATGCCCACCGTCAGCGCGTTCACGCGCATCTTCGTCCCGCCCTGCGCGTCGACGAAGCAGTTCGCGTAGGCCGTGGTCTCGGTGAATCCCGGGTTGTAGCGCGTGCCCGTCTCGGTGCCGTTGCCGAAGACCTGGGGATCGGTCTGCGCGAGCGCGGGGGCCGTCAAGAGCGTGGCGGCGAGGGTCACGAGCAGGGTTCGAAGCATCGACGGATCTCCGGGGAGTGATTGGCGCAATCCGCGGGCCCTCGGCACGCGCGCTCCGAGGAAAGGCGGCGCCGCCCCGCTCGCCGGATCACGGAACTGCGGGCGCCCTGCCCGGAAATCCCGGAATCGAACCGAAGGACCGGGAACTCGCCGATTCCACCGGGCGTATCGGTGCCATCGCCCGGATCCGGGCTATGTTCAGGAGACCCGATGCACGCCACCCCAAGACCTGACCGTTCGCGCGCCTCCGCGCGCGGCGTCCTTCGCGCCGCCGCGATCGCCGCGTTGGCGTGGGCGGCGCCGGCGATCGCCGCCTGCCCGCCGGGCGACTTCGACGGCAACAACGCGATCGACGGCGGCGACCTCGGGATCCTGCTCTCGCAGTGGGGCGGCGCGGGGTCCGCCGACCTGAACGACGACAACAACGTCGACGGACTCGACCTCGGCCTGCTGCTCTCCGCATGGGGCCCTTGCCCGGTGACGCCGCCCATCCAGCCCTCCGGCGAGCTCGCCGCGGTCGCGCTGGCGTCGTATCCGTGGGCGAGCTGGGTCGACACCTTCAACTCCGACGGCGGGGTGGGGCTCGCGGTCGACCCGCTCCAGCACCCGGCCGCCGCCGGGCGCCCCGCGCTCGCGTGGATCGTCGAGAACCGCTCGGCCGCGCAGTGGGCGGCGAACCCGACGCTGGTCGACGCGCGCCCCGCGGGTGCGCAGTCGGTGACGCTCCCCGCCTCGACGCTCCAGGGCAACGTCATTGCGCTCAACGTGGCGGGCCTGGTCGCGGGCGCCGGCGACGCGCCTGCGCGCGGCTACGACCTCGTCGTCGACCTCGACCTGAGCGGCACGCTCTCGCCGGGCGACCTGATCGACGGCGGCGGCGACGCGCCGGGCTTCTGGTGGACGCGCGACATCTCCGCGGCGGGCCCGTACTCCACGGCGACGATCGCGTCGCACGACGTCAACGACCCCGACATCATCGACTCGATGGAGCTCGAGCGCATCTACTATCCGACCAACGCGCCCGGCGCACGGCCGATCGTGGTGATCTCGCACGGCAACGGCCACCAGTACACGTGGTACGACTACCTCGGCACGCACCTGGCGAGCTGGGGCTACGTCGTGATGAGCCACCAGAACGACACGGTTCCCGGCATCGAGACCGCGACCGTCACCACGCTCGAGCACACCGAAAGCTTCATCGCGCAGCATGCGGGTATCTCCGGCGGCGTGCTCGCCGGCAAGGTGGACGTGACGCGCATCGCGTGGATCGGCCACTCGCGCGGGGGAGAAGGCGTGGCGCGCGGATACGACCGCCTCTTCGACGGCACGTTCACGTCCCCGAACTACGGCCTCGCGAACGTGAGGTGCGTGATCTCGATCGCGCCCACCGACTTCCTCGGTGCGGCGAGCGCGAATCCGCAGGACGTCCCGTACATGCTGCTCTACGGGTCGGCCGACGGCGACGTCTGCGGATGCCCCGACAGCGACATCGCCAACAGCTTCAACCTCTTCGAGCGCGCGCGCGGCATGCGCCACTCCTGCTACGTGCAGGGCGCCGACCACAACGACTTCAACTGCTGCGGGTTCAACGACTTCGCCGGCCCCGCCAACACCGCCATCGGCACCGCCGCGGCGCAGCAGGTCACCAAGGGCGCGGTGCTCGCGATGCTGCGCCGCGTGCTCGCGGATGACCGCGCGATGGAGGAGTTCCTCTGGCGCCAGAACGAGTCGCTGCGGCCGATCGGCCAGCCCGCGACCGTGACGGTCACGCGCGAGTGGAAGACGGTTGCCGCGGTCGCCGCGGTGATCGACGACCTGCAGGCCAACACGGCAACCGCGCTCTCGAGTTCGGGCGCCTCGGTCACGGCCGCGGGCGTGGCGAACTGGGTCGAGGCCGTGCAGAACGACGGCAACACGAGCTTCACGTGGCTCTCGAGCGACCCCATGAACGGCGCCACGCGCGCGCGTCCCGGCGAGTCGACGCGCGCCATGCTCTTCGACTGGACCGGGCCCTCGAGCGTCGAGTGGTCGGTGCCGGCGGCGCTCGCCGACCTCACGGGCCGCAAGTACCTCTCCTTCCGCGCCGCGCAGGGCACGCGCCACCCCAACACGACGGCGGCGCTCGGCGACCTTGACCTCACGGTCGCGCTGCGCGACGCCGGCGGCAACGAGCGCGCGGTGCGCATCGGGGCCTTCGGCGGCGGCATCGAGGAGCCGTACCAGCGCACGGGCTTCGGCACCGGGGCAGGGTGGCAGAACGAGATGGAGACCGTGCGCATCAAGCTTGCCGACCTCCGCTCGGGCGGTGGCACGTTCGACTTCTCGAACGTCGTCGCCGTCGTGCTGCGGTTCGGCGGGAACAACGGGTCCGCGGCGGGGCGCCTGGTCTTCGATGACCTTCGACTGGAGGATGAGTGATGCCGGCCACCGCAGTGATCGCCTTGTGCTCCGTGTTCGCGATGCAGGCGGCGCCCGCGGGTCCCGCGCCGCGTGCGGAGCCCGGCGCGCCGACCGGCGTTCCCTCCGTCGCGCCGTCCGTCGAGCGGCCGTCCGAGCCCGCGCCCCCGCAGGTGCCGTCGGCGATGCCGCCGGTCCCCGCGACGCCCGGCGCGCCCGTCGAGGTCGTCGCATGCCAGCCATTCACCTTGCGCGCGCCCTACGCGCACCGGTGCCGGCGCGAGGGCGGCGACGTGCGTGCGGGTCACCTGGTGGTGGTGCGCGCCGCCGCGGGCTACATCGTGCCGCGCCAGGTCGCCGAGCCGGTCGCGTGCTTCGGCTCGCAGACCGGCGAGCGGCTGTGGAGTTCGCCCGACCGCGGCCTGGCCATCTACCTCGTGCCTGCGTGGGACGAGGGGTCGGATGCGGCGCGCCGCGCCGGCAACCCGATGGTCGACCCCGTGTTCTTCGGGTCGCCCGAACTCCCCGAGCGGGTCGATGCCGCATGGATCGCCGCCGAGCGCGCCCGCGCCGAGGCCGCGATCGCCGGCGGCTCCGTGGCGGTCCCCGCGCGGCCGGCCGCCGCGCTGAAGCCCGCGCTCGACCTCGATTCAGTCGATAACCTACTGAAGGAGGCCGAGCGCCTCCTGCCCCGAGATCCTGATCCGTCCGCAACTTCGCCTAGGACCATGCCATGAAGACCACCGTCACCCTCGGATCCATCGCCCTCTGCGGCACCGCCATCCTGACCGGCCAGTTCAACGCCGTGGCCCTCGAGGGTTCCTCGGGTGAAGGGCTCGTCGCGGGAGCCGACGTGATCGTCGGTGAGCTCGTCGGAATCTCGAAGTACGGCGCGGTGACGGTCGGCGGCGTGCCCGTCATGGCCTACGCCATCGGCACCACGAGCTGCAACGTCGGCACGGCGCAACTGCAGTGGTTCGCGTCGCCGGACAACCGGCACCCGTTCATCCCGCAGAACATGTACCGGTTCAAGAACGGTCGCCTCGAGCAGATCGGCATGGGCTGGGGCAAGCACGGGTTCACCGCGCTGCAGGGCACCGTGTGCGGCAGCTGCTCGGCGTCGAGCACGGGCAACTACCTCGGCATCGGCTGCTCCGACCCGTACTCGTCGAGCCTCAACGGCAGCCAGAGCGGCCTCGGCACGCGCATGGAGGTCAATGCCTCGACCGGCGTGTTCCCCGGCACCCCGAACGTTGGCATGCCCGCGGCTCCGGCCACCATCGGTCGCCGCATCCAGGTGAAGGGTCCCGACCTCGATCCCGCGCAGAACGCTGGAGCCATCTATCTCGCCGAGGGCCACTACCTCGCCCAGGACGACGCGGCCGCCGGCAACGACAACAACAACGCCTCGTGGCGCCAGTTCACGGTCGGGTCGCTCACGAGCGGCTCGTACACGCTGGCCTTCACCAGCACCACGCAGCGCCAGTCCGCCGCGATCTTCGCGTGGAAGGCGCTTGACGCCGAGGTGAAGATCAACAACGTCGACGTGCCGAACGACGGCCGGTTCCACGTGGGCTACCGCGTGACCGACAACGGCAACGGGACCTGGCGCTACGAGTACGCGGTCCACAACATGAGCTCGCACCGCAGCGGCCGCTCGTTCTCGGTGCCGGTGCCCGCGGGCGTCACCGTGACGGGAGCCGGCTTCAAGGACATCGACTACCACTCGGGCGATTCGTACGACCCCACCGATTGGTCGATCACCACCTCGGGCGGCGCGGTGACGTGGACCGGCGGCACCTTCGCGACCAGCGCGAACGGCAACGCCCTCCGCTTCGCGACGATGTACAACTTCTGGTTCACCGCCGACCGTCCCCCGGTCGCGGTGGACGCGTCCCTGGGCCTGTTCCGCCCGGGCGCCGCAGGCGAGCCGTCGGCGATGGCGGTCGGGATCCAGGGTCCCTCCGCGCCGCCCGTGGTCGTCGTCGGCGACCTGAACAACGACGGCGTCGTGAACGGCATCGACGTCGGCCTGCTGCTCGCCAACTGGGGCGGCTCGGGCGTCGGTGACCTGAACAACAGCGGCACCGTCGACGGCGCCGACCTGGGCATGCAGCTCTCGAACTGGAGCTGAGCGCACTCCTCGCGCGATGAATCCCGCGGGCCCGGACACGGCGATCGCCGGTCCGGGCCCGCGGCCGTTCAGGGGGCCCGGGACTATCCTCGCCCGCAGCATGCAGGCCACGGGACTCCTCGGCATCGCCGTCATCCTCGCCATCGGGTGGGCGGCATCGACCGACCGTCGCCGCATCCCGTGGTCGACGGTCGCGGTGGGCGTGCTGCTTCAGCTGGCGATCGGCTTCCTCTTCCTGCGCTTCCCGCCGGTGGTGGCTGCGTTCACGCTGTTCGCGCAGGGCGTCACGAAGGTGATCTCGTTCGCCGACGAGGGCACCGCGTTCGTCTTCGGCAAGGCCGCGGACGCCTCGGGACCGTGGGGCTTCATGTTCGCGGTGAAGGTGCTGCCCGTCATCGTGTTCTTCGCTTCGCTGATGGCGGTGCTCTACCACCTCGGCGTGATGCAGCGGCTGGTCGCGGCCATCGCGTGGGCGCTGCGGCGGGCGATGGGCATCTCCGGGGTCGAGGCGCTCTCGGCCGCGGCGAACGTCTTAGTCGGCCAGACCGAGGCCCCGCTCACGGTGCGCCCGTTTATCCCGCGCATGACGCGCTCGCAGGTGATGGCCGTGATGACGGGCGGGTTCGCCACCATCGCCGGCAGCGTCATGGCCGCGTACATCGGCATGGTGGGCGGCGCCGACGAGGCGACGCGCGTGGAGGTCGCGAAGCACTTCATGACGGCATGCGTCATGAGCGCTCCCGCCGGACTGGTGATGGCGAAGCTGATGGTGCCCGAGACCGAGCGGGTGCCGGCCGAGTCGCCGGACGCGCTGCGGGCGCTGCCGCGCACCACGGCGAACGTCATGGACGCCGCGGCGGAAGGCGCGGGCGACGGGCTTCGGCTCGCGCTCAACGTCGGCGCCATGCTCATCGCGTTCGTCTCGCTGATCGCGCTGGTGAACTGGCCGCTCGCCGCGCTCGGCGAGGTGGATGCCACGTGGCTGCCCATCGCGTCCTGGCGCGCCGAGCACGGCATCGCGCCGCTGACCCTCCAGAACATGCTCGGCTGGGCGCTGCAGCCGATGGCCTGGCTCATGGGCTGCGGCGCGGACAGCCACCGAGTGGCCTCGCTCATGGGCACGCAGGTGATCGCCACCGAGTTCGTGGCGTATGTCGACCTCGCGGCGATGGTTAAGGACGGCTCGCTCGCCGGGCGCGGCGCGGTCGTCGCCACGTTCGCCCTGTGCGGGTTCGCAAACCTGCCGTCGATCGCCATCCAGATCGGCGGCCTCAGCGCGATGGCGCCGGAGCGCCGGTCGGACTTCGCGCGCATCGGGTTCCGCGCGATGTGCGCGGGAGCGCTCGCCTGCTGGATGACGGGCGCGGTGGCGGGCGTGATTGCGCCGTAGGATCCGCGCGATGATCCGACGATCCATGACGTCCTGCACGGTCGCGCTGCTTGCCCTCGCCTCGCTCGCGGGTTGCGCGACCAATCCGTTCACGCTTCACTACCGCGGCGAGCGCCTCGCGGCCGTCGCCGAGGCTCGCCTCGTCACCGAGGCGCCCGCCGAAGGCACGGCTCGCGAGCTCGGGTCGAGCACCTTCCTCGCCAACTCGGACGCCCGCGCCGACGAGCAGGCCGTGGCCGCGGCCCGCGAGGTGGGCGCCGACCTCGTCATGGTCACGCGCGCCGACATCGACCCGGAGGAGTGGTCCAAGGAGGACCCCGTGTACCGCCGCCGCGCGATGGGGCAGGGCAACTTCACGACGTACACCCCGCTTCCGGGCCAGCGCCAAGGACTGCGGTTCACCGCGCGGTTCTGGCGCTCGAACGCCGCGGAGCCCGCCGCCCGATGACGCCGCGCCGCGCGGTGCTCGCGGCGATGCTCGCGTTCCTCGCGGTCAACCTGCTGTTCCTCGGCGCGCGGCCCGTGCTCACGGCCGACGAGACGCGTTACGGCAGCATCGCCGCCCAGATGGCCGAGTCCGGCGACTGGATGCAGCTGCGGATGAGCGGGTTCCGCTTCTACGAGAAGCCGCCGCTCACGTATTGGATGACGGCCGCGTCGATCGAGGCCTTCGGGCATACGGGGTTCGCCATCAGGCTTCCCGCCGCGCTGTGCGGCGGGCTCGCCGCGCTCGCGGTGGGGGTGGCCGCGCGGCGCGGCGCGCGCCTCGCGGGCGGCGCCCCGGCGGACGCGACGGTGACGGGCGCGCTCGTCGCGCTCGCGTCGCTCACCATGGTGCTTCCGGCGGTCGGTGCGAGCGTGGCCATCCTCGACATGCCGATCGCGGGGCTCACGCTCGCGGCGTCGTGCGCGTTCTTCATGGCCGTGACCGGCGCGCGCGGGTGGCCGCGGCTCGCGTGGCTCGCGGTGAGCGGGACCTTCGCGGGGCTTGCGTTCATGACGAAGGGGCTGCTCGCCGTGGTGCTGCCCGCGTCGGCGCTGGTCCCGTGGCTCGCCTGGGAGCGGCGTTGGCGCGACCTGCTCTTCGCGCCGTGGGTCGTCCTCGCCGTCGGGGCCGTCGTCGTGCTGCCGTGGGCCGTCGCGGTCACCGCCGCTGAGCCCGGATTCTGGACGCGCTTCATCGTGCACGAGCACTTCCAGCGCTTCACCGGAAGCGGGTCGAACCAGCCGCGCGAGTCGATCTTCTTCTATTTCCTGATCGTGCCGCTCGGCTGCGTCCCGTGGATCGTCGCGGCGCCCGCGGCCGCCTCAAGTGCGGTGCGCGGCATCCGCTCCCAGTCCGGGCTCCGCTTCGCGCTGTGCGCGCTGGCCGGTCCGTTCGTGTTCCTGTCGCTGAGCCGCGGCAAGCTCCCCACCTACGCGTTGCCGTGCTTCGCGCCCGCCGCGTGGCTCATCGTCGCCGGGCTGCTCGACGCGTTCGGCCGAGGCACGGCCGGCCAGGGCGCGCGCGTGCGTTCGCGCTGGGCCGATGCCCCCGGCCTCGTGCTGCTTGCGCTCGGCGGCGGCGCGCTCGCGCTGGCGCTTTCGGGCGACGCAAGCGCCGCGCTCCTCGGGCGCGCGTGGCTCTCGCACCCCCACGCGCACGCGGCGGTGCTCGCGGCCGTGCTGGTCCTGTGGGGCATCGGCGACCTGCTCGCGCAGCGCGCGCGGACGGCGCCCGGCCGCGTCGCGCTGATGGGACTCTCGCCGGTCGCCGCGCTTGCGTCCTTCGGGCTGCTCTTCCCCGACGCGGCCCTCGACGATGCGCTGGCCACGGGGCCGTCCATCGAGCGCGAGCGCGCGGCACTGGTCTCGGCGGGCACGCTCTTCTGCGACCAGAAGCTGGCGCATGCGTCGGCGTGGTTCCTCGACCGCACCGACTTCCTGGTCGTGGACCGCCCGCGCGAGTTCGCCAACGGGCAGGGCGTCCCCGAGGACGATGCGAGGCTCGTGGGCGACGCGCAGTTCGCCGCCAGGCTCAGCGAGGCACGCGAGCGCGGCTCCGCGACGATCGCCGCCGCGACGCCCATCGTCGACCGGCTGCTCCGTGCGCCAGGCGTGCCCGAGCCCGCCCGACGCGTGGACTTCCGCGGCTGGGCGCTCGCCGAGTTCCCTCGCGACGCACCGCTACACTGACGCGGTGCCGACGACCCTCGAGACGACCCCCCGGTCCGGCGACCACGCCGCCCGCATGACCAGCACCGCCGTCACCAACGAGGTCGTCGTCCCGCTTTACAACGAGCGCCGGATGATCACCGAGGTGCACCAGGCCATGGTGGCATTCGTCGGTCGCCACCCGGACTGGTGCGTGTCGTTCGTGGACGACGGCAGCGCCGACGGCACGGCGCAGGTGCTGGGGACGCTGCTCGCGGTCGATGACGCGGGCGGTCGCCTCCGGCTCGAGGCGCTCGCGCGCAACGTGGGCAAGGCGGACGCCGTGGCGCACGGGTTCTCTCGCGCCTCGCACCCGCGCGTCTTCTTCATGGACGGCGACCTTGCCTACGACCCTGAGCTCCTCGTGAAGCTCTCGGCGGCGCTGGACTCCGCGGACGTCGCGATCGGCTCGCGCGGCATCGAAGCGGGCGGCCGCACGCCCGGGTTCCTGCGCCGCACGCTCGGCGAGGGCTACAACCTGCTGGTGCGGTCGATCCTGGGGCTTCCCTACCGCGACACCCAGGCGGGCATCAAGGGATTCCGCCTCGAGGCCGCGCGCCAGCTCTTCGCGCGCCGCACGAGCACGGGCTTCGGCTTCGACGCCGAGCTCCTCTTCATTGCCCATCGCCGCGGGATGCGAATCGCCGAGATCCCGGTGCGCGTGAGCGAGTCGCACGCGCAGGCCGGCTCGAACGTGCGCCTCGTGCGCGACCCGCTCCGCATGCTCGCGAGCCTCGTGCGCATCCGGTTCGACGCGCTGCGCGGCGCGTACCGCGGTTGAGCGGCGATCCCTCCATCCTCCTGAGCTTCGACGTCGAGGAGTTCGACGCGCCGGTCGAGCGCGGCCGGGCGATGTCGATGGAGGAGCAGATGGACGCCGGCGGCCGCGGCCAGCGCCGCGTGCTCGACCTGCTCGACGCCGCGCGCGCCCGCGCCACGATGTTCAC
>Ga0169931_10007436_pt1 | contig 16233 bp, 16 predicted proteins | sample Kivu_15m_20L_FD_129675 | JGI IMG/M metagenome (GOLD analysis project Ga0169931, IMG submission 129675) | Freshwater microbial communities from Lake Kivu, Western Province, Rwanda to study Microbial Dark Matter (Phase II) - Kivu_15m_20L... | ecosystem: Environmental > Aquatic > Freshwater > Lake...
CGGCAACCGCAAGGAGGACCGCAGTCGCGCCGAGGTGAGCTGGACCGAGATCATCCGCGCCATCACCCCCGACCACGCCGTGCTGATCAACCGCCAGAACCGCCGCGGCTCGATGATCCAGGCGGGCATGAGCATGTTCATTCTGGAGACCGAGCCGGCCGGCTACGTGCTGATTGCCGCCAATGAGGCAGAGAAGGCCTCCAACATCACGGTGGTGGACGTCAAGGCAGTGGGTGCCTTCGGCCGTCTCACCCTGGCGGGCCGGGAGGGTGATGTGGAGGAGGCAGCCGCGGCGGCGATGCGGGCCATCAACCACATCAACAGCAGCGCCAGCTGAGCAGAGCCAGTTCAGTCTGGAATTGCCAGGAGCCGCCGCAGCTCCGGGGCCAGCAGCCTGGCCGCCTTGCCGCGGCTACCGAATTTGCTTTTCAGGTGGGGCCCCATCCGGGCATAGGTGCAGCCCGCCTCGCGCACGTAGAACAGGCTGTCGTAGCCACTGCCATGGCCCTGTGGCGCCCGCAGGATCGATCCCCTGCAGATGCCCTCAGCTTCGGCGCGGCAGGCTCCGGCGGGATCCGCCAGCACCATCGCACTGCGGAAACTGGCCCCCCGGTAGAGGGAGTCGCCCAGTTCGTGCAGCAGGCGATGGACACGTTCGTGGTCCGTCGGCGCGTAGCGGGCCGAAAAAATTCCGGGTGCGCCGCCCAGGGCGTCCACCTCGATGCCGGAGTCGTCCGCCAGGGCCCACCGGCCGGTGAGGCTGGCCACAGCCACGGCCTTGATTCTTGCGTTCTCGAGGTAGGTGGAGCCCGTTTCCTCAATGTCCAGCCCCGCCGGCTGGGGCAGCACTTCCAGCTCCACAAGCTCGAGCATGGCGCCGATCTCGGCCACCTTGTGGGGGTTGCCGCTGGCAATCACCAAAGCTGGCATCCAAAGGCTCCGGGAAGGGGGCCATTCTGGGCCCCAGCCATGGTCCAGGAGTCCAGGGGAAAGCCAGACACAAGAGTGAGGAACCGGCCTGGTTGAACATTCCACCCCCCGGAAAACTCCAGGGGCACCGGCTCCTGCGAGATACATTAAGTAGTTAGACCTAAGGCCTAACGGCAGGCGGGTTTTTTTGTTCGGCCCCTGACAGGGGCGGGACCACTCCGGCCGGCCTGTTCGGGGGGATTAGCGTCGCAGCAGCTCGCCAATCCTGGAGATCAGGCAGGGGTTTTGCCGATGGACTCCAGCCTGATCCTGCAGAACCTGCTCTCGCCTCCGGTTCTGTTCTTTTTTCTCGGCGTGATCTCGGTGCTGGTGGGTTCCGATCTGGAGATCCCCTCGCCCCTGCCCAAGCTGTTCTCCCTCTACCTGTTGCTGGCGATCGGATTCAAGGGGGGACTTGAATTGCAGCACAGCGGGCTGGGGGGCCAGGTGCTGCCCACCATCACGGCCGCCGTGGCGATGTCCCTGCTGGTGCCCGTCTACAGCTTTCTTTTGTTGAGGCTGCGCTTCGATGGCTTCAATGCCGCCGCCATTGCCGCCACCTACGGCTCCATAAGTGCGGTGACCTTCATCACCGCCGAAGGTTTTCTGGAAACCCAGGAGCTGCCCTTTGACGGCTTCATGGTGGCAGCCCTGGCCCTGATGGAATCTCCCGCAATCATTGTGGGTTTGTTGCTGGTCAAGCTGGCTGCCTCCCAACGGCGGGCCGATGCGGCTGGGATGGGCTGGCCAGAGCTGCTTCGGGAGGCATTCCTCAACAGCTCGGTGCTGTTGCTGGTGGGCAGCCTGGTGATCGGCCTTCTGGTTGCGGCCTACAGCCCCGCCAGTGTGGCCAGGATGCTGCCCTTCAGCGAGCAGCTGTTCTACGGAGCCCTGAGCTTTTTCCTGCTGGATATGGGCATCGTGGCGGCCCAGCGCATCCGGGATCTGCGCGAAGCAGGGGCCTTTCTGGTGGGCTTCTCCATAGTGATGCCCATCTTCAACGCCCTGGTGGGAGTTCTGATTTCCAGGGGACTGGCTCTGGAGCCCGGCAATGCCCTGTTGTTTGTGGTGCTGTGTGCAAGCGCCTCCTACATCGCCGTGCCGGCCGCCATGCGAATGACCGTGCCTGAGGCCAACCCCAGCCTCTACATCTCCATGGCCCTGGGGGTCACCTTTCCCTTCAACATCGTTGTGGGAATTCCGCTTTACATGGCACTGGTCAACGGCGTCATCTCCCCCCCAGGCTGATCGGCCCGATGGCGCCGGGATAACCAGCCGTTTTTTGTTGGCTGCACCTGCAGAACCGTTGCTGCCACTGGGGTGGCAAGCATTACCTAACGTTTTATGTTGCACTGATGAGTTTGACTTATCTGACGCTGGACTAAGAGTGATGGCAGGAGGGGGGTAAATGGCTTGACGGAGGGTTTGCCTGCCGACCATGGTTGCGAGCGAACATTCCACCCCCCTCCTCCAGGAGCAGGTAATGGCAACTGAAACCATGGGCATCGCCCTCGGCATGATTGAAACCCGGGGCCTGGTCCCCGCGATCGAGGCGGCTGACGCCATGACCAAGGCCGCCGAAGTGCGCCTCATAGCCCGTGAATTTGTCGGCGGCGGTTACGTCACCGTGATGGTGCGCGGCGAAACCGGTGCGGTGAACGCCGCCGTTCGCGCCGGTGCCGATGCCTGCGAACGCGTCGGTGACGGCCTGGTGGCTGCCCACATCATCGCTCGCCCCCACCGTGAGGTGGAGCCTGCCCTGAATGGCAGCGCCGGCTTCACGGGTTCCAAGGACTGAGTGGTTCAAGCCCTGAGCGCTGAGGCGTTCGGCTCCCCAGACCATTCCCCTTATTCGACCCAACCGGAGAATCACTCATGGCTAAGAAGTACGACGCCGGGGTCAAGGAGTACCGCGACACTTATTGGACTCCTGATTACGTACCCCTCGACACCGACCTGCTGGCATGCTTCAAGTGCACAGGCCAGGAAGGTGTGCCCAAGGAGGAAGTCGCGGCCGCCGTGGCCGCTGAATCCTCGACCGGCACCTGGTCCACCGTGTGGTCCGAGCTCCTCACCGATCTCGATTTCTACAAGGGCCGCTGCTACCGCATCGAAGACGTTCCTGGCGACAAGGAATCCTTCTATGCCTTCATTGCCTATCCCCTCGATCTGTTCGAGGAGGGCTCCATCACCAACGTGCTGACCTCCCTGGTCGGCAACGTGTTCGGTTTCAAGGCCCTGCGTCACCTGCGTCTGGAAGACATCCGCTTCCCGATGGCGTTCATCAAGACCTGCATGGGTCCGCCGAACGGCATCCAGGTCGAGCGCGACCGGATGAACAAGTACGGCCGTCCCCTGCTGGGTTGCACCATCAAGCCGAAGCTAGGCCTGAGTGGTAAGAACTATGGCCGTGTGGTGTACGAGTGCCTACGTGGTGGTCTCGATTTCACCAAGGACGACGAGAACATCAACTCCCAGCCCTTCCAGCGTTGGCAGAACCGTTTTGAGTTCGTGGCCGAAGCGGTGAAGCTGGCTGAGCAGGAGACCGGCGAGAAGAAGGGGCACTACCTCAACTGCACCGCCTCCACTCCCGAGGAGATGTATGAGCGCGCCGAGTTCGCCAAGGAACTGGCCCAGCCCATCATCATGCACGACTACATCACCGGTGGCTTCACGGCCAACACCGGTCTGGCCAAGTGGTGCCGTAAGAACGGCATGTTGCTGCACATTCACCGTGCCATGCACGCGGTGATCGACCGTCACCCCAAGCACGGCATCCACTTCCGGGTGCTGGCCAAGTGCCTGCGCCTCTCCGGTGGTGACCAGCTGCACACCGGCACGGTGGTCGGCAAGCTGGAGGGCGACCGTCAGTCGACCCTGGGCTATATCGACCAGCTGCGGGAATCCTTCGTTCCCGAAGATCGCAGCCGCGGCAACTTCTTCGACCAGGACTGGGGTTCGATGGGCGGCGTCTTCGCCGTGGCCTCCGGCGGTATCCACGTGTGGCACATGCCGGCCCTGGTGGCCATCTTCGGCGACGACTCGGTGCTGCAGTTCGGTGGTGGTACCCACGGTCACCCCTGGGGTTCCGCCGCTGGTGCCGCTGCCAACCGGGTGGCCCTCGAAGCCTGCGTCAAGGCCCGCAACGCCGGCCGGGAGATCGAGCGCGAAGGCCGCGACATCCTTCTGGATGCTGCCAAGCACAGCCCCGAGCTCGCCATCGCCCTGGAGACCTGGAAGGAAATCAAGTTTGAGTTCGACACCGTCGACAAACTCGACGTCAACTGAGCAATCGATTGAGCAACCGATTGATCATTCCACTTTCATCCACCTGAGGGATACCCATGCCGTTCAAGAGCACCGTGGGTGACTATCAAACAGTCGCCACCCTGGAGACATTCGGCTTCCTGCCGCCATTCACCCAGGACGAAATCTACGATCAGATCGCATACATCATTGCGCAGGGATGGAGCCCGCTCGTTGAGCACGTCCACCCCAGCAATTCCATGGCCACCTATTGGTCCTACTGGAAGCTGCCCTTCTTCGGCGAGAAGGATCTGGGTGTGATCGTCAGTGAGCTCGAAGCCTGCCACCGTGCCTACCCCGACCACCATGTGCGTCTGGTGGGTTACGACGCCTACACCCAGAGTCAGGGTGCCTGCTTCGTGGTGTTTGAAGGCCGCTGATCTCCAGCCCCTTCCGGGGGCCCGGCTGAATACCCGGGCCCCCACCTTCTCCTTCCGCTGATCAGCGCGCGCTGCGGGCTGATCGGCTTCTCATAGAAATTCCATTCGACGGGCGGACATGGCCAGCACATCCAGCCGGGAAGCAGCACTGGAGCGCCGCAGGGCCCTCACCAACGGCGGTAAGAAAGCCGCAGGCAGGTTCACGTCCGGCCCCAGCCGGGTGCGCTCGGCGGAAGATGCCCGCCCCACCCGCACCGCCGCCGGGAGCGCTGAGCCCGCCCCGGCGGCGCCGGCACCGGCACCTGCCAGGGCCGCGGCCCCAGCCCGCAGCCTCGCGGCACCCTCCAGCGGCACCCAGCGCAGCGCGGCCCGGCCGATCGCCAACCCCAGCCGCGACCTGGTGCTGGCCCGCCGCGAAGCCCTCTCCAGGCGTGGCAAGCGGGCCGACTCCTCCAGCGACCGCACCCGCACCGACCTCGTCAAGACCCCAGCCAAGCCCGTCGCAGCGCCTGTGGTGCCTGCTGCCCCTGCGGCGGCAAAGCCCGTTTCGCTCAGCGGCCTGGGCGGCAGCGGCGTCCAGGCTGCCGAGCGCCGGAGCACCCCGAAGCGTTCGGCCCAGCGCGACCCCAGCCGCGCCCTGGTGCTGGCCCGTCGCGAAGCCCTCTCCAAGCGCGGCAAATCGGCCAGTGCCCCCAGGAGCAGTGCTGCCGCCACGGTGTCCCGCCAGGGCAACCCGGATATGACCGCCCGCGAGCTCTCCCAGAAGGTGCGGGAGCTGCGCGCCAAGGTGGGCAGTGCCGGCACCAGCCGCAATGGCGGCACCAGACCTTCCGGTCCTAACCGGCACGGCTCCAAGCAGGCCATGGCCGCAGATGCCCACTGGAAAGTGGGCCAGAGTGAAACCAGTGGTGGCCAGGTGGTGACCGGCACCCAGGCCAACCGCTCACCCAAGACCACCGGAAACGAGGCGTCGACCTGTCGGCCCATCACCGGCACCGAATACCTGGGGGCAGAGGTGTTCCAGGCCTTCTGCCAGAGCGGACCGGTCTCCACCCAGCCCGCCAAGGTGCGGGTGAGCGCCACCAGCCATGGCAACCGGGTCACCGGCAATGAGGTGGGTCGCTCTGAGAAGGTCACCGGTGATGAGCCGGGCACCTGCAAGAACATCACAGGCACCGAGTATGTATCGGCCAACCAGTCGGCCGCCTACTGCGGGGGGAGCACCCCGAGCCCGCGCAAGGTCGGCCGCAGCCAGACCCAGGGGGGCCAACCCGTTTCCGGCGTGATGGTGGGCCGCTCCGCCAGCGTGACCGGCGACGAGCCCGGCTCAGGCAGGCAGCTCACCGGCACCCAGTACGTCAGTGGCGATCAGGGCCAGGTGGGGGGGCGGGCTCCCACCAAGGTGGCCAGTCTCCACACCCTGCGGGGCACTGGTATCACCGGCACCCATGTCGGCCGCAGTGAACATGTCACGGGGGACGAACCCGGCAGCTGCCGCCTTGTCACGGGCGATGAATACGTTGGCAGCCAGCAGTTCGCCGAATTCTGCGGCACCAAGCCGGCGCCCGAGGCCGCCAAGGTGGGCTTCAGTGTCACCAACAGGGCCCAGGTTGTTAGCGGCACCCGCACGGGCCGTTCCACCAACGTCACCGGCGACGAGCCCGGCACCTGCAAGGCCGTCACAGGCACCCCCTATGCGGGGCTGGAGCAGGCCGGTGATTTCTGCACCAGCAAGGCTGTCGGCGAGATCCGCCAGCGCACCCCGGTGCGGGGGGCCAACCGCATGAGCGGCATCCAGCCCGGTATCGGCGGAGCCATGACGGGAGCCGGGCGCGGTGCCTGCGAGACCGTCACCGGCACCCCCTATATCGGCAATGACCAACTGCTGGCGGCCTGCGGAGCCGCCGCCGCAGGCCAGGATGGGGACTTCCCCCAGCCCCTGGGCGGCAGCCAGCCCTGGCAGCAATTCAGCATCCAGTCACCATCGAGGGCGGCCCACCTGGCTCGGGAACGAACAGGCGGCGGGGTAACGGGCACCAGTTACGAGCGGGGGAGCAGGATTACCGGCCCTTTTGATCTGGCCGGTGACACGGTCACCGGCACCGAGCAGTTCCGCTTCGACCGTCCCGGCAGCCAGCTGGCCCGGGGCCCGCTTGTGCAGGCAGCAGCAGCCGTGGAGGGGGGCGAGCCCCCCACCTCCAGGGTCACCGGCGAGGGCCTCTCAGCTGGCCTGAAGATCACAGGTGATGACTGGGACAGGGGCGATCGCGTCACCGGCACCGAAGGTGTTTCAGCCCGGCGTCGCAATCCCACCAGGCCCGGTTCCATGCAGGCCATGCCCAGCTTCCAGGCCAAGCGCAACGAGCAGAGGCCCGAGCCCGTGAGCCGGGTGACTGGCTCCAGTGGCAACACCACCGCCGGATCTCTCATCACGGTTTCCGGCGGGGCGCGCGGCTGAATCCCCCATGCCCCGCCGTCCCAGTGCCACCACCTATCGCCCGATGGCCCCAACGGCTCCCCGCCGTCGGGCCCTCCGCAGCGCCCCAGGTGGGGCAGGGCTCCATCCCCTCACCGACCGCCAGGCGAATGGGACCCTCCATGCCTACGACCAGCAGGTCAAAGGTGCCTTCGACCGGATCGTGCCCGTGCTCAAGCGGCTCTCGGCCCTGCAGCACGAGCCCGATTTCATCGACCTGGCCCAGCGGCTGGCCAGCGCTGAACTGGGCTTTGCGCTGCCCCTGCCGATCCTCGAGAAGGCCTGGGTCACCCAGCTCGACATGCGCACCCTGTTCGCCTGGTGCGTATTCGAAACCTACGAGCAGACCAGCGACGCCTTTTTCCAGCAGGACCCCCTGGCCGGCCAGCCTGGCAGCCCCGCCGCCGAAGCCTTCAACGCCTTCCTGCTCGACTGCGGCTTCCACCTGCTCGATGTCACCCCCTGCTCCGATGGCCGCCTGGCCCACGCCATGGCCTTCGCACTGCGGGTTCCGTTCAGCTCGGTGCGGCGCCGCTCCCACGCCGGGGCCCTGTTCGACGTTCAGAACACGGTGAATCGCTGGGTGAAGACGGAGCACCGCCGCTACCGCGAGGGGCTGCCCAACCCCGCCCACGAGGACACCCGCTATCTGAAGGTGGTGCTCTACCACTTCAGCTCCAGGGATCCCCGGCATGAGGGCTGCGCCGCCCATGGCAGTGACGACGCCCTGGCGGCCTCCTGTGGCTACGGCCGGCTGAAGGATTTCCAGCAGGCGGTGGAGAACAGCTTCTGCTGCGGCGCCTCGGTGGATCTGCTGCTGATGGGCATCGACACCGACACCGACGCCATCCGCGTGCACGTGCCCGGCATGGACGGCAGCACCAACCTGGAGGGTTGGCTCGATGCTCAGGCGGTGTACGAGGCCACCCTCCACCTCAGCGCTGACGAGGCCCGCTCGCGCATCCAGGCGCTGGTGGAGCAGGCCGCCGCCAGCAGCCCCGATCCCGGCATGGTGCGGATGGTGGCGCGCCTGCTCGAGCACAACCTCTCCCAGATCGACTACGTGCGCCAGCTGCACGGCGGCGGCTACGACGACGCCGGCCACGCCGAGCGCTTCATCGGTGTGGGCATCGGCTTCAAGGAGATCCATCTGCGCAATCTCACCTACTTCGCCTATATGGACACCGTCGAAGAGGGTGCGCCCGACCTCGACGTGGGCGTGAAGATCTTCAAGGGTCTGAATGTGTCGCGCGGGCTGCCCGTGCCCGTGGTGGTGCGCTTCGACTACAACAGCCAGGTGCCCGGGGCGCGGGAGCGGGCCATCCGCAACTGCCAGCGGGTGCAGGCGGCCATGGAGAACCGCTATGCGGATCTGTTCGAGCAGGGGCTCCTGCATGCCCTGCTCACCGTGCGCGACCAGGACCGCCACACCCCTGCCGAGGCGGTAGGTTCCACCATCACCTTCGCGAGCGCGGGAGGCCACTGACATGTTGATCTGCAAGGTGGTGAAACCCCTGGTCTCGACCAACCGGATTCCCGATTTCGAGCACAAGCACCTGCAGGTGGTGCTTGACGGCAGCACCCAGAAGGTGGCCGTCGATGCGGTCGGCTGCATTCCCGGCGACTGGGTGATCTGCGTGGGCAGTTCCGCCGCCCGGGAAGCCGCCGGCAGCAAGTCTTATCCGAGCGATCTGACGATCGTGGGCATCATCGACCACTGGGATCCGGATGCCGGCAAGGCCCCGCCACCGGCGGCAGCCGCCCCATCCAGTGGAGGAGCGAAGTAATGGAGATCATGCAGGTCACCGGTTCCCTGGTGTGCACCCAGCGGGTGCCTGGCCTGGAACACTCGAATCTGCGCGTGCTGCGCACCAGCAAGGGCAAGTTCAACGTGGCGGTGGATCCGGTGGGGGCATCGCCCGGCAACTGGGTTTTCACCGCCAGCGGCTCGGCAGCCCGCTTCGCCTGCGGCAATCCGGAGGTGCAGACCGATCTGACCATCGGCGGCATCATCGATTTCTGGGAGCCCGACGGCTAGGTAGGTCCGGGTAGCTCGCTGCCCGGTCTGCCTGTCATCCCACCAGCCCCCAAACCCCTGAGCCATGGCCACCCCCAACCCCCAGTCCGATCCCCCAGCCGCAGCGGAGTCCGCCCCTGCGGCGGCAGCGGCAGCGGACCCCGGGGCGGCGGCGGGCTCAACCTCCGCAGCAGCGGCACCGAAGGCACTGCCTGCGGCCGCCGCCAAGCCTGCGGCCAAGGCAGCTCCCCGGGCTGCCGCCAAGGCCAGGACGACTCGGGCCACCAGCACGACTCGTCGCTCCAGTGCCACCCCTTCCCGTACCGGTGGCGGCGCCGGCACCAAAAGTCCAACCACCCCATCGAGCACCCCAGCCATGGCCTCCTCCATTCAGGGCATTGCCCTCGGCATGATTGAAACCCGTGGCCTGGTGCCGGCCATCGAGGCCGCTGACGCCATGACCAAGGCGGCGGAAGTCACCCTGATCTCCCGTGAATTCGTCGGCGGCGGCTACGTCACCGTGATGGTGCGGGGTGAAACCGGTGCGGTCAACGCGGCGGTCAGGGCCGGTGCCGATGCCTGCGAGCGGGTGGGCGACGGCCTGGTTGCCGCCCACATCATCGCCCGCCCCCACAGCGAAGTGGAGCCCGCCCTGGTCGCCACTGACACCACCCGCCGTCTCTGATTGCCATGGGCGCCGTTCATCCGCGCGTCCTGGGTTATCTCGGTCGCGCCCTGAGCCTTGAACTTTCGGCCGTGCAGCAGTACATGACCCAGGCCTCCCTTGTGGAGATCTGGGGTGACGCTGAGGCGGCCACCCGTTTTCGCCGCGAAACGGTGGAGGAGATGCAGCATGCCGAGCGGATCATCCAGCGCATGCTGGCCCTGGGGGTGGTGCCAGCCGCTTCCCAGCTGAGCCCCGTCAGTCAGGCGCCAGACCTGGTTGGCCTGCTGCGGCTCAACCTCATCCTGGAGGCCGCCCTGATCCAGCACTACGCCGAGGCGTTGCGCTTCTGCATGCTGGTGGGTGACTCTGATAATCAGGCCTTCTTTGAGGCCCTCTGGTCTGACGAACAACACCACGGCGACGATCTGCGCGCCTGGCTGGCCAGCCTCGGGGCCAGCGGTGGCAACCCCCCAACGGAGCGAGCCACCTTCTAGTTGTCCAGAATCAGCCGACGCTGACCCCGTGCCCCCCCCTTCTTGTCCGCCCAACCGCTGCCACTGTCAATCCAGCTGGTCTGGATGATTCCGCTCTACGGGTTCAGTGGCATGGTGCTCTCGCTGCCGTGGGTGGCGGGCTGGCTGCCGCGCAACGGCCCCCGCCCGGCCGCCTACCTGAACCTGCTGGTGACCCTGCTGGCGGTTATCCACGGCAGCCTGATCCTGCGGCAGGTGTGGCAGGGAGGCCCCCACCATCTGGAATTCGCCTGGTTTCAGGCCGCCGATCTGAATCTGCGCATCGGCTTCGACCTCTCGCTCACCAACCTGGCGGCGCTGGAACTGGTAACGGGGATGAGCCTGCTCGGCCAGGTGTTCGCCCTTGGCTATCTCGACAAGGAATGGTCACTGGCCCGTTTCTATGCCCTGGTGGGCTTCTTCGAGGGCGCTCTCTCCGGCCTGGTGCTGAGCAGCAGCCTGTTCATGAGCTACTTCCTGCTGGAGATGCTCACCCTCTCCACCTACCTGCTGGTGGGCTTCTGGTATGCCCAGCCCCTGGTGGTGACGGCGGCGCGCGATGCCTTCCTCACCAAGCGGGTGGGGGATGTGCTGCTGCTGATGGGGATGGTGGCGCTCTCGGCCTGGGCCGGCTCGATGGAGTTCGACGATCTTTACGCCTGGGCCGCCGAGGCCCACGCCAGCGGCGCCCTCACCCCCCTGGCCGGCACCCTGCTGGGGCTGGGGCTGATTGCGGGGCCGATGGGCAAGTGCGCCCAGTTCCCGATGCACCTGTGGCTCGATGAGGCGATGGAGGGGCCGAACCCGGCCTCGATCCTGCGCAATTCGGTGGTGGTCACCGCCGGCGCCCTGGTGCTGCTCAAGCTGATGCCGCTGCTGCGCTTCTCCACCGCGGCCATAGATGTGCTGCTGCTGGTGGGCACGATCAGCGCCGTGGCCGGCGCCCTGGTGGCCATCGCCCAGGTGGACATCAAGCGCGCCTTCTCCTATTCCACCACCTCCTACCTGGGGCTGGTGTTCATCGCCATCGCCCTGCAGCAGCCGGCGATCGCCCTGCTCTTCCTGTTTGCCCACGGCCTGGCCAAGGCGCTGCTGTTCATGGCCGTGGGCAGCATCATCGCCACCACGAACTGCCAGGACCTCACCGAACTGGGGGGCATCGGCCGGCGCATGCCGGCCACGGCGATGGCCTATCTGGTGGGATCGGCCGGGATGGTGGGGCTGCTGCCGCTGGGCTGCTTCTGGTGCTTCGGGCTGCTGGTGGGGGCCTTCGCCGAACAGGCGCCCCTCTTTGCCGGGGTGTGCCTGCTCACCAACGCCCTCACCGCCTTCAACCTGATGCGGGTGTACCGGCACGTGTTCATGGGCCCGCCGCTGCCGAAAACCAGACGCACCCCGGAGGTGAACTGGCTGATGGCCTTGCCGATGGTGAGCCTCACGGTGCTGGTGGCCCTGATGCCGCTGCTGATGGCCCGCCTCGATCCGGTGCCAGGCATCGCCTCCTTCTCCCTGCTGGTGGCGGCGGCCGTGGCCGCCAGCGGCCTGCTGGGGGCAGGGGCGGCCGCCCTGGTGCCGCTGCACAAGTTCTGGTCGCGCTCCACGGTTCAGGCCCTGCGCCTGCTGCAGGACCTGCTCGCCTATGACTTCTACACCGACCGGATCTACCGCGCCACGATCGTGGCGGCGGTGGCGGGCCTGGCCCGCCTCTCGAACTGGATTGATCAGACCCTGGTGAATGGCCTGGTGAACGGCATCGGCCGGCTGTCGCTGGCCAGCGCCGAGGGTCTCAAACTGGGGGTGAGCGGCCAGCTGCAGAGCTATGTGCTGACCGTGGTGGCGGCGATTCTGCTGCTGCTGGCCTCGCTGCAGTGGTTGCCGCTCCGGTGGCTGCAGAGATGAGGGGAACGGCATGTTGAGCCTGTTGGTGCTGATTCCCTTTGCCGGAGCCCTGTTGCTGGCCTTCTGGCCCGGCAGGCCCGCTGAAGGTCGCATGCGCAAGGTGACGCTGGTGGTGCTGGGCCTGCAGCTGCTCTGGAGCCTGGTGGTGCTGCTGCGCTTCGATCCGGCCAGCAGCGGTCTGCAGCTGCAGGAGGCGCGCCCCTGGGTGGCGAGCCTCGGGCTCAGCTACAGCCTCGGGGTGGATGGGCTCTCGATGCCGCTGGTGCTGATCAACGCGGTGCTCACCCTGGTGTCGGCGATCTGCACGCGCGACATCAGCCAGCGGCCGCGCGTCTACTTCGCCCTGCTGCTGGTGATCAGCGGCGCGGTGAACGGCGCCTTTCTGGCCACCAACCTGCTGCTGTTCTTCCTGTTCTACGAACTGGAGCTGATCCCGCTGTGGGCCCTGATCAGCATCTGGGGCGGGGTGAACAAGGCCTATGCGGCCACCAAGTTTCTGATCTTCACGGCGGTGTCGGGGATGCTGATCCTGGGGGCCTTCCTGGGGCTGGCCCTGCTCAGCGGCTCGGTGGATTTCAGCCTCACGCCGGTCACCGGCGAGCGGCTGGCGATCGGCAGCCAGCTGGTGCTGCTGGTGGCGCTGCTGGTGGGCTTCGGCATCAAGGTGCCCCTGTTTCCCTTCCACAACTGGCTGCCCGATGCCCACACCCAGGCGTCCACGCCGGTGTCGGTGCTGCTGGCCGGCGTGCTGCTCAAGCTGGGCACCTACGGGCTGCTGCGCTTCGGGCTGGGGCTGTTTCCGGAGGCCTGGGCACTGCTGGCGCCGGGGCTGGCCATCTGGGCGGCGGTGTCGGTGTTGTTCGGTTCGCTGGCGGCGATCGCCCAGAAGGACATGAAGCGCATGGTGGCCTACAGCTCGGTGGGCCACATGGGCTACATCCTGCTGGCGGCGGCGGCGGCCACGCCGGTGTCCATGCTCGGCGCGGTGTTCCAGATGGTGAGCCATGGCCTGATCTCGGCCCTGCTGTTTCTGTTGGTGGGGATCGTGTATCGCAAGACCGGCACCCGTGATCTCACCGTGCTGCATGGGCTGCTCAATCCGGAGAAGGGGCTGCCCTTGACCGGCTCCCTGATGATCCTGGGGGTGATGGCCAGCGCCGGCATGCCCGGCATGGCCGGCTTCATCTCCGAGTTTCAGGTGTTCCGCGGCAGCATCGGCGCCTATCCCCTGGCTACCCTGATGTGCATGGTGGGCTCGGGGCTCACGGCCGTCTATTTCCTGCTGCTGGTGAACCGGGCCTTCTTCGGTCGCCTGGCGATCACACCGGCCGTCGACCCGGTGGCCCACGGCCGCCTCGATGTGCGCCTGGCGCCGGTGGCCTGGCGGGAAACGATCCCGGCGATGGGGCTGGCGATCGGCGTGGTGGCGATCGGCCTGCTGCCGGCGGGCCTGGGCCAGCTGAGCGAGGCCGCCACCACTGCCATGGCCCGGCTGCCGGCCCTGGCGACTGCCTTGAATGCAGGAGGGCTGGGCTGATGCCGATCATCCCGGCCGAGCTGGTGCGCAGCGGCGGCATGCCCAGCGCTGAGGCGCTTGAAGCCCGGCTGCTGGCCGGTGAAACCCTGCTGGCCGACACGCCCGTGCACCTGATCGAGGTGGTGGATGTGCTCGAGAGCTACGGCGAGGTGCTCGACGCCTACAGCATCAATCTGATCTACCAGGCTGAACGCCAGTTCCTGCTGCCCTTCCCGATCTTCAAGTACTTCGATGGCGACACGAATCCAGCCAGGATCTGGCGCCACCTCAACCACGACCGGATCAATTTCGAGTATGCCGAGTACTGCATGAAGGCGATGCTCTGGCACGGCACCGGGGGCCTCGATGCCTACCTGGACTCGCCCGCCTTCGCCGCGGGTTGCGCCGCGATCATTCGCCGCAAGACCCGCCGTGATCCAATGCTGGCCGTGCTGCACCCGCTCTTTCCGGGCTTTCTGATCGAGCTGATCCGCACCGCCGCCACCACCCACGCCCTGGGCCAGTTCTGGCGGGTGATGAGCGATCTGTTCCTCGATCTGGCCCGGTCTGAGGCCGAGGGGCGCGTCACTTCGATCGAGGCGGTGGTGGAGTTCATCAAGGATGGCCTGGTGGCGGCCGCCGCCAATCCGATCACCTACGCCGTCGAGGTGGACGGCGAGCGGCTGTGGGTGCTGCCGCCGGAGGCGGGGCTCACCTTCCTGGTGGATGTGGCCGTGCCCTATGTGGAGGCCGTGTTCCTGCGCGGCACCCCGTTTCTGGGCACGGTGAGCTTCAACGCCCAGGCCCAGCAGATCTCGCCAGATCAGGCCAAGTTTGCCTATGGCGCCCTCTATGCCGATCCGCTGCCCACCATGGGCGCCGGCATCCCGCCCAGCCTGCTGATGCAGGACATGTACCGCCACCTGCCGGAGCGGTTGCATGGGCTGTACCGCGAGCGCAGCCGGGGGGAGGGCGACGTGCGCGTCAAGATCTGCATGAGCTTCCAGAAATCGATGTTCTGCGTCACCAATGCGGCGATCCGCGGCACCTTCCCCGCTGCGCTGGCCAGCCAGGATCCCGCTGAGCAGGCCGCCAACCGCGCCTACGCCGCCGCCTGGGCCGGCCGCCTGGCGGCGGCCCGCACCGACTGCCTGGATTGATCGATGAACCAAGCCTGGACTCCCCGCCCCAGACCCGAGCAGCCCGAGCGGCTGGAGCGGCGGCTGGAATTCGATGACTACGCCGCCACCCGCGACTTTCTGGAGCGGCTCAATGGCCTGTGCGAGCAGCGGCAACGCTTCCCGGACATCAGCTTCGGCCGCACCTACGTCAACCTCACCCTGCGGGCCGAGGCCGACAGCAGCCCCATCGGCGAGACGGAGTGGGCCTTCAGCGCCGCCATCGACGCGCTGATCAGTTGATCTCGGCATGGGCAGCTCCCCTGATGACACCCTGATCGACCTGCAATCGGCCTACGACGGGGTGGGCATTCAGGCGATGCTGGACCAGCTGGACCAGGAGCTGATCGGCCTGCGGCCGGTGAAGGCGCGGATCCGGGAGATCGCCGCCCTGCTGGTGGTGGACAGGGCGCGTCAGCAGGTGGGGCTGGAGACCACACCGCCGAGCCTGCACATGTCGTTCACGGGGCCACCGGGCACCGGCAAAACCACCGTGGCCGAGCGGATGAGCAAGATCCTGCATGGGCTGGGCTATGTGCGCAAGGGCCATGTGGTGACGGCCACCCGCGATGACCTGGTGGGTCAGTACATCGGCCACACGGCCCCTAAAACGCGGGAGATGCTCAAAAAAGCGATGGGCGGGGTGCTGTTCATTGATGAGGCCTACTACCTCTACCGCCCGGAGAATGAGCGCGACTATGGCGCCGAGGCGATTGAAATCCTGCTCCAGGTGATGGAGGGCAACCGGGATGATCTGGTGGTGATCTTTGCCGGTTACAAGGAGCGTATGGATATTTTTTATCAGAGCAATCCGGGCCTCTCCTCCCGGGTGGCAAACCACATCGACTTTCCCGACTATTCAGCCGCAGAGCTGCTGGCAATCGCCCAGTTGATCCTGGCCGCCGAAAACTACCGCTTCAGCGAAGAAGCCAGCCTGGCCTTTGCCGACTACATCCAGCGCCGCATGCAGCTGCCCTTCTTTGCCAATGCCCGCTCGATTCGCAACGCGATCGACCGGGCGCGCATGCGCCAGGCCAACAGGCTGTTCAGCCGCATGGGCAGCCCACTCACCAAGCTGGATCTGATGACCCTGGAAGCCGAAGACATCACCCGCAGCCGGGTATTTGCCGGCGAACTGGAGCCCTAACGCTGGCCCTGGGGTTGCAGCGCCGCGCGGGGGAATGTCAGTTCTGCATCGCTTTGTCCAGCAATGCACAGGCTGGGCCGCCCACTGCTGGGGAAGGGGGCTGAAATGCCTCCAGCAACAGCGCAACGACGCTCAAACCGTCCAGATCTCCTCTAGATCGATCCGC